>ENA-UACD01000006-UACD01000006.1-human-gut-metagenome-genome-assembly--contig:-NODE-6-length-109048-cov-7.659024_pt1 | contig 109048 bp, 122 predicted proteins | sample MGYA00243882_ERZ654231 | MGnify/ENA primary metagenome ERZ654231 (study PRJEB26926, sample SAMN06165158) | human gut metagenome | biome: ENVO:00009003; feature: ENVO:2100002; material: ENVO:00002003...
GATAAACGCTGAAGGCATCTAAGCGTGAAGCCCCCCTCAAGATGAGATATCCCATTCGAAAGAAGTAAGACCCCTTGAAGACGACGAGGTAGATAGGGCAGAGGTGGAAGTGCAGTAATGTATGGAGCTGACTGCTACTAATCGGTCGAGGGCTTGACCAAAAGTGATGGAAGCGGCTGACGGGAATCAGGAGCAGATGGGAATGCTTGCATTCACAGATGCGGATGAGTACCGGAAGGCATTTGCGGAGCAAAGGACACGAAGTAAGCTGAAGGCTTATGAGTGACCGCTTCAAAACGCAGAGCGTCACAGTGGCAGAGTTGGAAGGTTTGAAGTTTTGTATATGTGGTTTTGAAGGTACATAAAATAAAGGGGATTAGTTCAATGGTAGAGCACCGGTCTCCAAAACCGTCGATGGGGGTTCGAGTCCCTCATCCCCTGCTGTAAAAGCCCAGTACTTACTGGGTTTTTTTGTTGTTCTAAAGTCGTGAGTAATCAAAATAGTAATCAGAATTGTAAACCAATTCCACACAAATTCAACAAAATTATTTTAAATATGACAAAGTTCTTAATTTTTTGTTAGGTTTCTGATTTTTTCTTGGTTTCGGGGAAAAATATGCTATAATAGCCCATAGTTATTATGGAAAATATTGAGAAGACAGGGGTTTTATAGAATGAAAAAGAAATTTGTCATAGGATGTACGGTGGTTGTTTTAGCACTGGGAATTGCATATGGCGCGGGCACATTTTATTATAAAGATAAATTTTTTCCGGGAACTTCCATTAATGGAATGGACTGTGGAAATCTGACAGCAAAGGAAACGGAAGAAAGAATCAGAAAAAATGTAGAAGATTATTCTCTGGAACTTCTTTTTAAAGAGGACAAGAAGGAAACGATTCAGGGAAGTGAGATTGCGTATCAATATGTGCCGGATGGAAGTATTGCGAAATTACAGGAAAAACAGAATACATTCTTGTGGATAACAGGTGTTTTTGGTCAGAAAAGAGAGTATCAGGCAGAAGAAGAGATTCAATTTGATGCAGAGAAATTGAAGGGAAAATTAGAAACGCTGGAGCCTATGCAGGACGGAAATATGGCGCCTCCCACCAATGCTTATATTGCCTTTGAGAATAATCAATTTGTAATAAAAGATGAAACAACTGGCACAGCTTTAAATAAAGAAGCAGTGATAGAAACAGTAAAATCAGCAGTAGAAAAAAGTGAGAGAAAATGGTCTGCAGAAGAGGCAGGAGTCTATCAAATGCCTTCTGTAACAAAGGAAGATGCTACGCTGAAACATCAGCAGGAGGTATGGAACAGTTGTGCGGCTGTTACAGTAACGTATACCTTTGGGGATAAAAAAGAGCTGTTAGACGGCATGGTTGTAAAGGACTGGATGACTTATGATGAGGCTGGTAATTATGTAGAGAATATCCCAAATTTACAAAAGAACATAAGAGCGTATGTAAATGCTTTAAGTGAAAAATATAACACGGTGGGACGTTCCAGAACCATTACCAGCACTGCCACAGGACAGCCTGTACAGGTAGATGGAGGAAGCTATGGCTTTCTGATTGACACGGAAAAAGAGTGCAGGCAGCTTCTTGCAGATATCCAGTCCCATGCAAATACTGTAAGAGAGCCAATATATGCCAGAGCTGGCGTTGCCTATGCAGAAAATGACATTGGCAATACTTATGTGGAGCTTGATTTGACAGCGCAGCATCTTTGGTACTACAAAGATGGAACCATGATTATGGATACGGATTTTGTTTCTGGTACTTATTACAATGCAGACAGGAGAACACCTGGAGGAACCTATTATCTTTATTACAAACAAAGAGACCAGGTGCTGCGCCCGGCGCCGAATCCTGATGGAAGTTATGACTATGAGTCCCCTGTAGACTACTGGATGCCCTTTAATGGAGGAATCGGTCTTCATGATGCTGACTGGAGATGGAAATTTGGCGGTAGCATTTATCTGTATAGCGGTTCTCATGGCTGTATTAATCTTCCGGTTTCTTTTGCGGGAAAGTTCTACGAAAGTATAGAAGCAGGATGTCCTATTGTTTGCTTTTACAGATAATATGCAGGAATTTTACAGGGATTTTCTTGCAACCGGAAAATTCCTGTAGTATAATAAAGAAGAGCAAGAGACAAGAACAGAGACTGCAGCGGCGGTCTTTTGGTCTTGTCTTATTCTTTGCCTGACAGGAAACAGAAGAGAGAAGCAGAAAAAGGGGAAGCGTATGAGTCACAGATGTATGGAAGAATTTGAAGATTGTCCGGTCATTGCAGCTATTAAGGATGAAGAAGGGCTGAGAAAATGCATTCATTCAGAGATTCAGATTGTGTTTGTTCTGTATGGAGACATTTGCAGCATTGGTGATATTGTAAGCCGGTTGAAAAAGGCCGGAAAGACTGTGATGGTTCATCTTGATTTAATTACAGGATTAAGCAGCAGGGAGATTGCAGTGACATATTTGAAAGCTGTCACACATGCAGATGGGATTATTTCTACTAAACCGGCGGTCATCAGACAGGCAAAGGAAGAAGGGCTTTTTGCTATTATGCGTTTTTTTGTTATTGATTCGATTGCTTTTGACAGTATTGAGAGACAGACAGAAAGCGTACATCCGGATATGATTGAGGTACTGCCTGGTGTTATGCCTAAGATAACCCGCAGGATTTGTCAAAACAGCAGGGTTCCGGTGATTGCAGGAGGGCTGATTTCAGATAAAGAGGATATTATGGCTGCATTAAGCGCAGGCGCAGTATCCATATCTACAACCAATCAGGCAGTGTGGTTTATGTAAAAAGAGAAAAAAGAGACGCTGGAGAATGGAGACAAAGCGGAAAAAACATGGAGGTGTTCATGTTTCTTCCCCTTTGTCTTTTTTTATAGAAAAAGAAAGGAAGTATGATGATGTATGATGTTGTTGTAATCGGAGCAGGTGTAATTGGAAGTGCTATTGCAAGAGAATTATCCAGGTATGAATTAAAGACAGTAGTTCTGGAAAAGGAGGAAGATGTGTGCTGTGGTACCTCAAAGGCAAACAGCGCCATTGTCCATGCGGGTTTTGATGCAAAACCGGAAACATTAAAAGCGAAGATGAATGTAGAGGGAAGCAAACGGATGGAAGCGCTTTCTAAAGAGCTGGATTTTCCATATAAGAGAAACGGTTCTCTTGTTTTATGCTTTTCTTTGGAGGATTTGCCAAGGCTTCAGGCATTAAAGGAAAAAGGAGAAGAAAACGGGGTTCAGGGACTGGAAATTATTTCAGGAGAAAGAATCTGGGAAATGGAGCCCAATCTGTCCAGAGAGGTAAAAGCGATGCTTTATGCGCCTACAGGCGGCATTGTATGTCCCTTTAAACTAACCATTGCCCTGGCGGAAAATGCCAATGTAAATGGGGTAGAATTTCAGTTTAATACACAGGTAGAAAACATAAAAAAATGTGGAAAAGGTTATGTGGTTCAGACCAATAAAGGTGTGTTTGAGACTTCTTTTGTTGTAAATGCAGCGGGGGTTTATGCAGATGCTTTCCACAATATGGTCAGCAGGAAAAAACTCTCTATTACACCGAGAAAAGGGGAGTATTGTCTTATGGATAAAAAGGCAGGAAGCTTTGTTTCCCATACGATTTTCCAGCTTCCAACTGCCATGGGAAAAGGAGTTTTGATTACACCTACTGTTCATGGAAATCTTCTGGCAGGGCCTACTGCTGAGGATATTTCAGATAAAGAGGGTGTTCAGACTACAGCACATGGAATCGAAAAATTATCAAAACAGGCAAGAGTCAGTGCAAAAAATATTCCGCTGCATATGACTATCACTTCTTTTGCAGGGCTTCGGGCTACAGAGGCTGGCGGGGACTTTGTATTAGGAGAACCAGAGGATGCGCCTGGATTTTTTGATGCAGCGGGAATTGAGTCACCGGGGCTTTCCAGTGCCCCTGCCATTGGCTTGTATCTGGCAGAGGAAATCAGCCAAAAAGCAGGAGCAAAAAAGAAAGCAGATTTCCAGAACACAAGAAAGGATATTCCCTGTATAGCAGAGGCATCAAAAGAGGAAATACAGGCGCTGATTGCAGAAGATCCGGCTTATGGAAATGTGATTTGCCGCTGTGAAACCGTTACAGAAGGGGAGATTTTAAATGCAATCCGAAGACCTTTGGGAGCGAAATCACTGGATGGTGTGAAACGCAGAACCAGGGCAGGAATGGGAAGATGCCAGTCCGGTTTCTGCTCACCCAGAACCATGGAAATACTGGCAAGAGAGCTGGGTAAATCCCCATTAGAATTAACAAAAGCAGGAGGAGCTTCTAATCTGCTTACAGGTGTCATAAAGGAAGAGTTCATTTGAAAGGATGGAGGAAAGCATCATGATAAGATATGATTTAATTGTTATTGGGGGAGGTCCTGCCGGACTGGCAGCAGCAGTTTCTGCAAAAAAACAGGGAATCGAAAAGGTTCTGATTTTAGAACGTGACCGGGAGCTGGGAGGGATTTTGAACCAGTGTATTCATAATGGATTTGGTCTTCATACGTTTCAGGAAGAGCTTACAGGACCGGAATATGCGCAGCGTTTTATTGACCAGGCAAAAGAATACGAAGTGCCTTATAAACTGAATACCATGGTATTAGATATTACACAGGAGAGCAGAGAGAAAGTTGTTACTGCCATGAACCGGGATGAGGGACTGCTGTTTTTGCGGACAAAGGCAGTGATTCTGGCTATGGGATGCAGGGAGCGTCCAAGAGGCGCTCTTAATATTCCGGGATACCGTCCGGCCGGGATTTATACAGCAGGAACCGCCCAGAGACTGGTGAATATGGAAGGGTATATGCCCGGACGGGAAGTGGTGATTCTGGGCTCCGGTGATATTGGCCTCATTATGGCCAGGAGAATGACTCTGGAGGGCGCAAAAGTAAAAGTTGTGGCAGAACTCATGCCTTATTCCGGCGGCCTTCAGAGAAACATTGTGCAATGTCTGGAAGACTTTCAGATTCCTTTAAAACTAAGCCATACAGTGGTGGATATTCAGGGAAAGGAACGTGTCGCCGGTGTTACCCTGGCACAGGTAGATGAAAATAGAAAGCCTATACCGGGAACTGAAGAATTTTATTCCTGTGATACTCTTTTGTTATCCTGTGGGCTGATTCCAGAGAATGAACTGTCAGGAAATATGGGAGTAGCATTGTCGCGAATTACCTCCGGACCTGTGGTAAATGAGAGTCTGGAGACCAATATCCCAGGGGTATTTGCCTGTGGAAACGTACTGCATGTTCATGATTTGGTGGACTATGTTTCTGAAGAAGCGGCAAAGGCCGGAAGCCATGCAGTAGAGTATATTCGCAGATGGGAGGAGCAGGATGAGCAGAAAAAGGATGCTCCTGGCATTTCCGTTGAGACCAAGGGAGGCATTCGTTACAGTGTGCCACAGCTTATAAGGCCAGAGCATATGGAGGAGAAACTGACAGTACGATTCCGGGTAGGAGCTGTTTACCGGGACGTATATATCAGTGTGTATGTAGGAGAAAAACGAATCATTCATAAGAAGAAAAGAAAGCTGGCTCCTGGAGAGATGGAACAGGTAATATTGAAAAAATCGGATTTGACAGCAGCAGGGGAATTGGATAAAATTGTTATGAAAATAGAGGAGGCAGAAGAATGGAAACAAGAGAATTAATCTGTATCAACTGCCCTTTGGGATGTGGGCTTACGGTGACTTTAGAGCAGAAAAAAGTGATAAAAGTAGAAGGAAATACCTGTCCAAAAGGGAAGGAATATGCAGAAAAAGAGGTGACAGCGCCGGTTCGTATGCTTACTTCCAGTGTGCGTGTAAACGGCGGGGTGATGCCGGTTGTTTCTGTAAAAACAGCTTCTGCGATTCCAAAAGAAAAGATAAAAGAATGTGCAGAAGCACTGAAATCCATAGAAGTAAAAGCTCCCATAGCAATAGGTGAGGCAGTGGTAAAAGACCTTTGCCATACAGGAGTGGATTTAGTGGCTACCAGAAATGTACAGGCTGGATAAGGAGAAACACATGCTGGATTATACAGGGAAAAATGCAGAGAAATTAAAAGAAAAAACATTATATCTCTTAGACATGGACGGAACCATTTATAACGAAAATGAAATTTTTGATGGCACCTTAGATTTTCTGGATACGATTCGGGCTCAGGGCGGAGAATACATTTTTATTACCAATAATTCTTCCAAATCAGTGGAGGACTATGTGGAAAAAGTAAGAAAAATGGGGATTCAGGCAGATAAGGAAAATTTTTATACGTCCAGCCAGGCAACTGCCATGTATCTTCAGGAGCAGTATCCGGGACAGGTGGTTTATTGTATGGGAACAGCCTCCCTGGTACAGGAACTTCGCCAGGCAGGCATTGAGGTGGTAACAGAAGCAGATGACCGGGCAACCGTGGTTCTGCTGGGCTTTGATACGGAAAACACCTCTGAGAAAATCCGCAATACCTGTATCATGCTGGGAAAGGATGTGGCGTATCTGGCAACGAATCCGGATTTAGTCTGTCCGGTAAGCTTTGGTTATATTCCGGACTGTGGCTCCATGAGTATCATGTTAAAAAATGCCACAGGGAAAGAGCCATTTTTTATTGGAAAACCAGAGCCGATTATGGTAAACTGTGTATTGAAGAAACGAAACAAACGTCCTGAAGAAGCCGTGATTGTAGGAGACCGTCTGTACACAGATATTAAAACCGGTGAAAGGGCCGGGGTAGATACGATCTGTGTTTTATCAGGGGAAGCCTCCATGGAGGATATTCAGAATGGCGAGGTAAAACCAACGTATATTTTTCAAAGTGTCAGGGAAATCTATCAGGGTCTTTCAGAAGATTAACAAAAGCAGGAGACAGCACTTATGAGATATCATAATATAGAGGAAGGAGTCTTTCTCAAACGCCCCAACCGTTTTATTGCAGTGGTGAGGTTAAAGGGGGAAGAAGTGGTCTGTCACGTGAAAAATACAGGGCGGTGTCGGGAATTATTAGTTCCCGGCGCCCCTGTTTTTTTGGAAAAAAGTGACAATCCAAACAGAAAAACGCAATACGATTTAATCGCAGTACAAAAGGGAAACCGGCTCATTAATATGGATTCCCAGATTCCAAACAAGGTAGTGGAAGAGTGGCTTTTACAGGGAAATCTCTTTGGAAAAGACGCCAGGGTGAAGCGGGAAGTTTCTTATGGAAATTCCAGGTTTGACCTTTACATTGAAACAGAAGAAAGAAAAATTTTTATGGAAGTAAAGGGGGTAACACTGGAAGAAAATGGTGTGGTACGTTTTCCGGACGCGCCTACCCAGAGAGGTGTAAAGCATATAAAAGAGCTGTGTAAGTGTACGAAAGACGGATATGAAGCGTATATTATGTTTGTTATACAGATGGAGGATGTTTTATATTTTGAACCCAATTATGCTACACATCCGGAATTTGGAAACGCTCTTTCGGAGGCGGAAAAAGCGGGTGTTCATATTTTAGCTTATACCTGTCAGGTAAGAAAAGACTTGATAAATCTGGCGAAACCTGTTAGGGTTTATGTAAATGGAAAAGAAGAATCAGAGGAAGAACAGGAGACAGTATGTTAGAGCAGATTGTAGAGCCACTTTTACAGTGGTTTGATGAGAATAAAAGAATTCTTCCGTGGCGACAGGACCCTACGCCATATCATGTGTGGATATCAGAAATCATGCTGCAGCAGACCAGGGTAGAAGCGGTAAAAGCTTATTATGCACGCTTTACCCAGGCGTTGCCGGAAGTAGCTGACCTGGCTGCCTGCCCACAGGAGCGTTTGCTGAAACTGTGGGAAGGACTGGGGTACTATAACAGAGTAAAAAACATGCAGAAAGCAGCTATCCAGGTCATGGAGGAATATGGAGGAAAACTGCCTGCAGATTATGAAAAACTGTTAAAACTGCCTGGAATCGGAAGCTATACAGCAGGAGCAGTGTCTTCTATTGCTTATGGAATCCCACAGCCGGCAGTGGATGGAAATGTCCTTCGGGTGATTACCAGAATTACAGAAGATCCGGAAGATATTTTGAAACAATCCATGAAGCGGAAAATAGAAGAAAACCTTCGGGAAATTATGCCCAAAGACCGTCCGGGGGACTTTAATCAGAGCCTTATGGAACTGGGAGCAACAGTATGTGTGCCAAATGGAATGGCAAAATGTGAGGTATGCCCTATCGCGCAGTTTTGCAAAGCCAGAGCTTCCAAAACCGTTCTGGAATATCCCAAAAAGGCGCCGAAAAAACAGCGGAAAATCGAAGAAAAGACGGTTTTGGTTATTCAAAACGGTCAGGAATTTGCCATTCATAAACGTCCTTCCAAGGGACTTCTGGCAGGTTTGTATGAGCTTCCAAATCAGGAAGGATATCTTAACAGAGAAGAAATTTTGTCCTATATAAAAAAGCTGTCCCTGATTCCTCTTCACATTGCAGAGGCGGGAGAAGCAAAACATATTTTTTCCCATGTGGAATGGCATATGAAAGGATATTTTATTAAAGTAGCCTCCACAGAGGAAAAAAAAGTCGGCGATTTAATCTTTGTAGATAAAAAAGAATCGAAAGGGAAATATCCCATTCCTGCCGCATTTGGAGCTTATAGAAAATACATTGAGGAGGACTTTTAGATGAAATTGTTGTCAGTTGCAGTACCCTGCTATAATTCCCAGGAGTATATGAAAAATTGTATTGATTCCCTTTTAGAAGGTCAGGATTTAGTGGAAATTATTATTGTAGACGACGGGTCTAAAGATAATACAGCAGCCATCGCAGATGAATATGCTGCAAAATATCCGGATATTGTAAAGGCAGTCCACCAGGAGAACGGAGGTCATGGAGAAGCGGTAAATACAGGACTTCGCAATGCTACGGGGCTGTACTTTAAGGTAGTAGACAGTGATGACTGGGTGAACAAAGAAGCCTATCTGGCTATTTTGGATAAGCTGCGTGAAATTACAGGTGGCCCACAGACTCTGGATATGATGATTAGCAACTTTGTCTATGAAAAACAAGGTGCAAAAAGAAAAAAAGTCATGCGGTATAAAAGCTATATGCCGGAGAATAAGATCTTCACCTGGAAGGAAATGGGAAGGATGCCAGTGGGAAAATATATCTTAATGCATTCTGTGATTTACCGTACAGGACTGTTGAGAGATTGCGGACTGGAACTGCCGAAGCATACGTTTTATGTGGATAATCTCTTTGTATATCAGCCACTTCCCCATGTACAGACCATGTACTATATGGATGTGAATTTTTACCGTTATTTCATCGGAAGAGAAGACCAGTCTGTCCATGAAGACGTTATGATCCGCAGAATTGACCAGCAGCTTTTTGTGAATCGGATTATGATTGATACCATTGCAGGAGCGAAAAATATTGAAAAAAATATCAGACGTTATATGCTGCGGTATCTGGATATTATTATGGCAGTATCCTCTATTATGCTCATTCGTTCCGGTACAGAGGAAAACCTGAATAAGAAAAAAGATTTGTGGAAATATTTAAAAAATGCAGATATTCGTATTTATCGGAAGCTGTATATGGGAATTCTTGGAAGAGGCGTCAATCTGCCGGGAGGAAGCGGAAGAAAAATTGCTGTGGAAATTTATAAAGTAGTACAGAAATTATACGGATTTAATTAAAGAGAAAGGACTGTGGTACGAAATACATGTTATTTCATGCCACAGTCCTTTTACCTGTTGTGCTTGTTAATTGTCTACGCCTGTACAATCTCTTTGGCGTGTACTGCCCTGGTGCGGTACAGAAGCTGGTAGCAAACCAGATTCAGAGCAAAGGCAGCAACCACATCAATGACTGTATGCTGTTTTAAGAATACCGTAGCCAGAATGATAAGAACGGTGAGAATCCAGACACTGCCCAGGAATACCTTGTGCTTCTTAAAAGGCTTATGGCGAAAAATCGCAATGCAGCAAGCCACAGAGTTAAACACATGAATACTGGGAAGAATGTTTGTGGGTGTATCTACAAGATACAGACTTTGTACTAGCTGGATAAAAATACTGTCTCCGCTTAACTGAGGCCTGAGATTCTGGCCATTGGGGTAAATCAGAGATACCAAAATGAACAGGGTCATGCCGATTCCCAAAGTGCAGATGAGCTGCCAGTATTCTTTTTTGTTCTTGTTTATAAAACTGAAGTAAATCACAGTGGCAGCAACGTAAAAGAACCACAGAAGATAGGGAATGATAAAATATTCACAGAAAGGAATATAATCATCCAGCTTAACGTGGATAATATTGGGCTGTACATTGCGTTGTTCCACATAGCGGAAGGCCATCATATACAGGATTCCATAAACTGGAATAATCCATGTATGGCGGTATTTTTTTAGAAAATTCACAGTAGCACCTCGCGATTCCGGCTTAACACCTCTTTTTTGATACCTGCTATTATAGCACAGTCATTTTTTTACCACAATGCAGTTTATAGTAGTTTTAGAATTTATACAGGATGTTTATGGACAGGAATAAAACTGTCAAAAATAATAGAGTCAAAGTGTGTCAGATTCTGCTCAAATACAGTCTCTGAACGGATGGTCCAGGCAAAAGTAGGAGCATGGTAGAGACACTTGTTTAACAGGAAGCTGACATTGTGCCGGTCTTTGTAACAGTAGGCAATAAAATCAGGTCTGCCTAAAAAATTCAAAAGCAGATATTTTACCAGAAAAGAGAGGAAATATCCTCCTTCTGCTACAGGTCGTGTTAAATTGGCAGAGAGCTGTCCCCGTACCACCTGCTTGCGGTGTTTTTTGTACCAGCGCAGTGCCAGGGGATTAAAGGATTCAATACAGTAATCTCCGGTGTAGTCCATGAGAAGCTCATCGGCAAGCTGGCAGGTAAGCGTGTTCAGACAAGGCAGTTTGATTTCGATTAACAAAGGAACCTGTCCGTGAACCAGGTTCAAAACATCCTGAAAGAGGGGAATTTTCTCATTTGTATGTCCAAGCGTTATCTTCTGTAATTCCTCATAAGTCATTTCACAGACAGGGAGGTCAATGCCGCACATCCTGGAGAGTGTGTGGTCATGGAATACAACAACCTGTTTATCCTTAGTAAGCTGAATATCTAATTCAATGCCATATCCTTTTTGCACTGCGTTAGAAAAGGCAGCCATGGAATTTTCCGGGATACGCTGGTCTGGTGTAAACAGACCCCTGTGAGCAAACAGGCAGTGAAGAAAAGTTTTTACTTCTTTTTTTCTGTGCATATTTGGCATGATACAGTAAAAATAAAGACAAAACAGAAAAAAAAGTATCAGTGCAATGAGCAAGAGTGTTTTCATAGCACAAGCCCCCTTTATCTTTTGATGGTTTTCAGTTTCTTTTCGCTGAGTGTGAAAGTGACCTGAGTAACCTTTCCAAGAACTTCTCCGTCACAGTGTACGGGAAGAGGTTTTTGGGTAATGACCTCCATATGGCGGCAGCGTTTCATATGTACGCCTTTAAAGAGAATGTGTTTTCCGAGAAAGGCGGTTGGAAACAGAGTAAGCACTTTCAGCTTAGACAATTTTCCAAGAAGACAGAAATCCAGCAGTCCATCGTCATAGGAAGCGTCAGGGCAGAACTTGGCGCCGCCTCCTTCATATTTCAGATTCATGGCAGTCAGGAAGAAAAACATGGGAAAACGACAGATTTCCTTCTGATCCAGACGAAGGGATACGGGGCAGGTTCGATAGGCAATTAATTGCTTCAGAGCCACTACCACATAGGTTAATTTTCCAAGACCAAGCCGGTTAAAAATTTTTTTCATGGGGGTTACTGAGACTTCTGCACAGATACCGGCATCATATCCAATGCCGCTGCTTACCAGAAAATACCGGGAAAAATCAGGTGTTCTGGTCTGTCCAACATCCAGAAAAACAAATTCTTCAGGCTTTAGAATCCGTTCTATACAGGCGTGTATGTCTGTGGAAAGTCCCAGACCACGGGCAAAATCGTTCCCGGAGCCGGTAGGAATATAGCCCAGGGTAATATGGGAAAAATCCGTTTCCATCAATCCGTTTACCACTTCGTTTAAGGTTCCGTCACCACCCAGAACACTAAGAGTACAGGGAAGTCTAAGTCCTGCAATCTGTCTGGATAAAGCCATGGCGTGCCCTGGATATTCTGTAAAAAATACTTCATACTCAATCTTTTTTTCTTTTAAAATATTCTCCGCCTCCTGCCACAGATGCAATCCGTGGCCAGAGCGGGAATTTGGATTTACAATAAAATAATACATGGTTCACCTGCCTGTTATCTTCAAGTATTTCTTTTATTGTAGCAGTTTCAGGCAGGAAGGACAAGGAAAAAAAGCTATTTAGTAAGAAGGCGGGGCAGCGTCCAGGAAGGTACTGTAGCCTGCTCTGCGCAGAGACTGCTCCATTTTTACCGCATTTTCTAAGACACGAAAGGCGCCTACCTGCACTTTGTAAAGGCCATCCTGGTGAAGTAAAAAGGCGGGAAAACCGCGGTCTAAAAGCTCATAGAGCATGCGGTCTGCATTGGAACGGTCACGGAAACTTCCCGTTTGCACGCGGTAATAGATGCTATGATCTTCCGGTTCTTGGTTTAGATGTTCTTCATCCAGTGTACCGAGAATGCCGGAAGCAATAGCCTGGGCAATTTCCTGAAACTGAGTGTCAAATTGTTTATTATCGGCATCTGTATTGAGAAATCCGGTTTCAATTAAGAGAGCAGGCATTTTTGTCCGGCGAAGAACCACCAGACCGGGTCTGGCTTCTACGCCTAAATCACGAAAGCCCAGTTCGCCAAGGGCGCCATTGATATTCTCTGCCATATCCAGTTTTTGACCGGATTTGTCATAGACCAGAACCTCTGTGCCGCTGTACTGATTTGGCATAGGACTGGAATTTCTGTGAAAAGAGATAAAGAAGTCCGCCCCTGAGGCGTTGGCAAGCTGCGCTTTTTCAAAGGGAGTCTGATAAACATCTGTGGTTCTGGTGTATTCTACATCCACACCGTTTTGGGATAAAATTTCTCCAACAGCAAGAGCCAGTCGGAGATTGTCATCTTTTTCCTGCCTGCCCTGGTAGGTGGCTCCTAAATCGGCACCCCCGTGACCGGCATCTACGATTACCTTATAAGCCATTTGCATACTCCTGGAAAATCCTTCTGTTCAGTATATGCAGAGCAGCAGTTTGATGTGAAAAAAATCTAAAAATACCATAAATTTTCCCTTTGGTCTTTTCAGTGTATGCGAAACGTGCTAAAATGCTTTTCAATGGAATGTATACAGAAAAGGACGAAAGAAACATGAAGAAACTACAGGGAAATGAAGAAGCAAAAAAGAAATGGGAGAATTTCTGGTACTATTATAAGTATCACGTGCTGGCAGGCGTATTTATTCTGGTATGTATTATTGTTTTTGCCAAAGATATGTTGTCCAAAATTGATTATGATTACTGTGTCAGTGTTGTAGGTAGTTATGCAGTCCCGGAAGAAGACAAGGCTGCCCTGCAAAAATGGTTTGAGGAACATGGAGAGGACTTAAACGAAGATGGTGAGATTCATGTACAGGTGGCAGATTATTTCCTTCCAAGTGAGGATGATGCGGGATTTGACCCACAAATGTATGCTGCCAGCCAGACAAAGCTTACCGTAGATTTACAGGAAGGAACCAGTATGATTTACTTTCTGAGCGAAGAGAACTATAAGAGATTCCTGGAAATGGATGCGTTTCCGGCAGAAGAGGAAACTGTTAAAATGCAGGAATGTAACGGATTTAAGGAAATCGGAAGTCCCGCGTCTATGGAAGAGATGGTTGTTACCATGCGCTTGATGTATGATGAGTCAAAACTTGGGAAAGATAATGAAATGCAGGCTTATTTTGAAAAAAGCAAAGCATTGCTGGATGAGTTTGTTGGGACAACAGAATAAAGAGAAAGAAGATAGAAGGCTGTCGGGAAAATCAATGTCAAATAGCTTATGGGCGTTGATTTTCCCGACAGTTTTTTCTTTATGTAATTATCCTCAAAATAGGATAATTACATTGGAAGAATTCGTTGACTGCATTGTGCAATAAGGATATAATTAACTTATAAAGTTTTTGAAAATTGTGCGATTATAACGAAAGATGGGTGCCGCAAGGGTCTTCGTCAGGTCCTTGCCCCATCAGGTCTTTCAAACGACGAGTTCCGGTAGAGGAAAGAAAGACCAGTTCGCTTGGATGGCCATTGATATCTTCTCCACGCAGGCGGAGAAAATTAGCATTTTCGTAGAAATCAATGGGAAGTTCCCGGCGGAAGGTTTCTCCCGTGGTTTCGTCTGTAACCTCTAAGATAACAGTGTGGGCTTGGATTTCTTTTTGTTCCATAGACATTCTCCTTTGCAATGGTATTGTACTGTTATTTTATCAGAGAAAGAATAGAATTTCCACAGGTGATGAAAGTTTTCCGGATTCTTGTTTGCTGGAAGTGTACACGGTAAAGGAGGTGCCGTATGGTTAAAAAAGTTTTAGTGATTAACGGAGTGGAGAGAACCCTGGTGCTGGAAGGTACAGAGACACTGGCAGAGGTACTAAGAGACCGTCTGCTGCTGACAGGATGTAAGATTGGATGCGGACAGGGGCACTGTGGAGCGTGTAATGTGATTATGGACGGAAAGGTTACCCGTTCCTGTATTACCAGGATTTCAAAGGTGCGGGATTATGCCAGAATTGAAACCATTGAGGGAATCGGAACCCTGGAAAATCTTCATCCATTGCAGGCAGCCTGGGTTGCTCATGGATGCGCGCAGTGCGGATTCTGTTCTCCGGGATTTATTATGAGCGCAAAGGTTCTGTTGGAGAATAATCCATCTCCAACAAGAGAAGAAGTGCGGGACTGGTTCAATAAGAACCGGAATCTTTGCCGCTGTACTGGCTATAAACCGCTCATTGATGCAGTTATGGACGCGGCAAAGGTGCTGAGAGGGGAAATGAGCAAGGAAGACTTAATGTTTAAGCCAACAGATAATAAGATTCTGGGAACTACTTATGCAAGACCTTCCGGCATAGCCAAAGTTACAGGAAGCTGGGATTTCGGAGCAGATGAGATTAAGAAGATGCCGGAAGATACCCTTCAGATTGCGCTGGTACAGGCAGAGGTTTCCCACGCATTAATTAAGGGAATTGATACCTCAGAAGCAGAAAATATGCCCGGTGTATATAAGGTCATTACCTATAAGGATGTACCCGGAAAGAACAGGATTACAGGTCTGATTACCTTCCCAACCAATAAAGGAGATGGATGGGACCGTCCGATTCTCTGTGATGAGAAGGTTTTCCAGTATGGTGATGCCATTGCAATGGTTTGTGCAGATACGGTTGCTCATGCAAAAGCAGCAGCGAAGAAAGTAAAAGTGGATTTGGAACTTCTTCCAGCATATATGTCTGCTCCGGAAGCAATGGATCCGGATGCCATAGAAATTCATCCCGGAACACCGAATGTTTATTATGAAACAAACTGTATCAAAGGAGAGGATACAGCGCCCATTATGGAGACTGCTCCTAATGTGGTAGAAATTGATTCCTATTGTTCCAGACAGCCCCACCTTCCTATTGAGCCGGATGTGGCATACGCTTACATAGATGATGAGGGAAGAGTAACCATTCACTCAAAATCCATTGGTATTCATTTGCACCATGCCATGATTTGCGCGGGAATTGGTGTGGAACCGGAAAAATTAAGACTCATTCAGCTTCATGCAGGAGGAACCTTTGGTTACAAGTTCTCACCGACCATTGAGGCTTTGGTGGGAGTTGCCACATTAGTTACCGGACATCCGGTGGCTCTGAATTTTGATATGTACCAGATGATTACCTATACAGGAAAGAGAAGCCCCGGATTTATGCACATTAAGCTGGCAGCAGATGAGAACGGAAAGGTGCTGGCGCTGGAAGGAGATAACCTGATTGACCATGGACCATATTCGGAATTTGGCGACCTTTTAACCATGCGTCTCAGTCAGTTTGTCGGCGCTGGTGTGGATATTCCAAATATCCGCAACCGTTCCAGAACAGTTTGTACCAATCATGCTTACGGCGCAGCATTTAGAGGATACGGAGCGCCCCAGTCCTTCATGGGCGGTGATATTGCCATGGATGTTATGGCAGAGAAAATGGGAATCGACCCATTTGAATTCAGGGCTATGAACTGTTACAAAGAATCCGCAGAGTCTACTACGCCAACAGGATGTAAACCGGATGTTTACTGCCTGGAGGATTTGTTTAATCTGGCAAGACCGTATTATCACAAGAATAAAGAATACGCAGAAAAGCTCAATGCAGAGCAGGGAGAAAACGGAAAGTATAAATTCGGTGCCGGCGTTTCCTTAGGTGTTTATGGATGTGGTCTTGACGGTGTGGATTCCTCAGAGGCCTGGGCAGAATTAAATCCAGACCACACAGTAACGATTTATGATTCCTGGGAGGATCATGGACAGGGAGCAGATATTGGAACTTTGACCCATGCACATGAAACCCTTCGTCAGGCTGGCTTTACACCGGAAGAGATTAAGCTGGTTATGAATGATACTGGTTTAACACCAAACTCCGGTCCTGCAGGCGGTTCCAGGTCCAATGTTATGACCGGAAATGCAGTGCGTGTGGCTTGCGAAATGTTGATTAATGCCATGAGAAAAGCAGATGGAACCTTCCGTACTTATGAAGAAATGGTGGAAGAAAAGCTTCCTTTGAAATATCAGGGAAAATGGGTTGCAACTGCATGTACAGACTGTGATATGGAAACCGCGCAGGGAAATCCATTCTCTGTTTATATGTATTGCATTAACCTTCCTATTGTAAGAGTAGAGATAGCTACCGGAAAAGTAAAAGTTGTGAAGTTTACCATGGTTTCTGATTTTGGAACCATTATCAACAAATCGGTGGTAGACGGACAGGTTCTGGGAGCTATTGCTCAGGGTATTGGCCTTGCCCTTACTGAAGACTTTGAAGATTTGAAGAAACATACAACATTGCAGAAATGTGGTATTTCTTATCCAAACGATGTTCCGGATGATATTGAACTGATTTATCAGGAAAATCATCCCCGGCCATTGGGACCATACGGAGCGGCAGGCTGTGGAGAAGGACCTCTGGCAGCGCCTCATCCGGCTATTTTAAATGCTATTTTCCAGGCTACAGGCGCCCGGATTACCAAGATTCCGGCACTTCCGGAAGTTGTAAAAGCTGCGCTTGATGCCCTGTAAAAAAAGGAAACAGGGATGCCGTAAAACTGAAAAGCAAAGCGGCATCCCTTTTTTAGCACAATATTTATCCTCATAGGAGATAAATGGAGAGAAGTATGGAGAAAAAAGAACATCATTTTGTGGGAAAACATTATTTAATGAAGCAGGCATTTGGCCAGGAGGAGCTTCACGAAAGGGAAGCAGTATGTACCAGAGAAGAGCCTCCTGCCTGTACGTCAGCCTGTCCCCTGCATCTGGATATGCGACAGGCCTGTGCATTGGCAGCTCAGGGGAATTTTTCCAGGGCAGCCGGTATCTTGCGTAAGACAACTCCCTTTCTTCATTTGCTGGCAGGGTGTTGTAACGCTCCCTGTGAAAAAAGCTGTGTTATGGAAAACCTGGGCGACGGGGTTTCTATGCAGGTAATTGAGAAAGCCTGCGCTCTCTATGGAGGAAGCGGGGCTATGAATCGTTTTATGATTCCTAAGAAAAAGAAGATTGTGGCTTTGGCAGGGGAGGATTTGTTTTGCCTGGGCTGTTGCTGGGAACTGGGAAAAAAAGGATATGAAATTCACTGGTATACAGGAGAAAAAACACCACAGGAGATTTTAACAGATTGGGGGCTGTCCAAGGAGGAAGCAGCAGCAGACCTTGGCAGTCTGGAGGGATTTCGAATAAAGAAATTTCCAATTCAATCTGGTGACGGTTCGTTTCGGGATACCTGTATGCAGGAGGCAGATGTGCTTTGTGTTTCACCTGCATTTAGGGGAGAACCGTTACCGGAAACCTGTTTTGTGGGAAAGGGATATCAGGAGGTTTCCTGGATTCTGGCAGACGCCAAGTATGTTGCATTGAAAGCAGACCGATATTTGCAGGGAGCTGATTTTGAAGATGTTTCGGAACCAAAAACAGACAAGAGCCGGCTTTTTGTTACCATGGACGGGGTGACAGGCTCAAAGGCTGTGGCAGGAGTTGAAACCGTTACAAAAGAAACAGCACAGGAAGAGGCTGCCAGGTGCATCCAGTGCCAATGTCTGGAATGTGTGAAGGGCTGTGTGTATTTGCAGGAATATAAACGGAATCCAAGAGGGGCAATTCGGGAAATTTACAATAATATGTCCATTGTGATGGGGAATCATATGGCAAATAAAATGATTAATTCCTGTGATGAATGTGGACAGTGTAAGGCAGCATGTCCCAATGGATTTGATTACCCGGAGGTATGCAGGATTGCCAGACAGGTGATGGTGGAAACAGAGAAAATGCCTCCATCTGCCCATGAGTTTGCCCTGCTGGATCAGGAATTTTCTAACAGTGAGGGATTTCTGGCAAGAACGCAGCCAGGTTATGAAAGCAGTGCATACCTGTTCTTTCCTGGATGTCAGGCAGCCGCGGTATCACCGGAGACGGTGGAAAAGGCTTATAAGGACCTTTCCGGAAGGCTACAAGGCGGTGTTGGGCTTATGCTTGGCTGCTGTGGGGCAATTTCAGACTGGGCTGGCAGAGCGGATTTGTTTACCTCTGCTCTGGAAAAAATTCAGAGAGAATGGGAAAAACAGGGAAAACCACAGGTTATCTGCGCCTGTCCTACTTGCAGGAAGGTTTTGCAGGAGCATACAGACCTGGAACCAAAGGGAATTTGGGAAGTGTTGCTACAGCTTGGGGTGGAAAGGGTCACCAGCGGCACAGTTTCCATACAGGATGCCTGTGGTGCAAGACAGGATGCCCAGGCAAGAGAACAGGTGCGTAAATTTGTGGAGGCGCTTGGCTGTCAGGTGCAGGAACTTCCCATGGCACAGGAGCTGGCGCCCTGTTGTGGCTATGGCGGTCTTATGCCTTATGCAAATCGGGAATTGTCTCTGAAAAAAGCAGCTTTTGCGGCAGAACAAAGTCAGGGACGTATTCTGACTTACTGTATGGCTTGCAGGGATCAATTATCAAAAGCAGGAGCAGATACCTGTCATATTTTGGAACTGGCCTATGGCGTGGAGCCCCAAGGTGTACCGGATTTATCAGGAAGAAGAGCTAACCGGCTGAAACTAAAGGAGAAATTATTAGGAGAAATCTGGAAGGAGGAGATACCCATGGAAGAAAAACTGGAAATCATCTATGCGCCTGGAGTGGAGGCGCAGTTGGATAATCGGATGATTTTAAAAAGTGATGTGCAGGCAGTATTAGAAGCCTATGAAGAGACCAAAGCGGCCGCAGAGGATGAGGAGCAAGGTTATCTGATTACCAACTGCCGCATTGGAAATGTGACGTTCTGGGTGAAATTTACGGTTTCAGAAAAGGGATATGTTGTTCATGGAGCATACAGTCACCGGATGACTGTGGAATAGGAGGAAGAAATGGCAGAGAAGACCTATTATACCATGGAACCTGCAGGCAAGTTAAAGTGCAGCAAATGTAAAGTGCATCTGGAGAAGGGAAAGGCAACCTTTAGCTATATGGGAAATGCATTTCCCGTGGAACTGCCTGTGTGTCCAAAATGTGGGTTTATTTATGTGCCGGAGGAACTGGCGCTTGGAAAGGTTCTTACCGTAGAGCGCAGTCTGGAGGACAAATGATCGGGGGACATCCGGGAGGTCTGTCTCTTACAAAACGCCTTCTGGCTCTGACAGGAAAGGAAGAAGGCACAGGAGAGAACCTCCTGGATTTAGGCGCAGGAACAGGGGAGAGTGTCAGGTGGCTGAACACTCTTGGATATGAGGCGGTAGGAATTGATTTGTGTCCCAAAGGAGAAAGGGTTTTCGTACAGGATATGAGAAATCTGCAGTTTCCAGGGGAGCATTTTTCTCTGTGTCTGGCAGAATGCAGTGTCTCTGTATGTGGAGATGGAAAGAAAGCATTACAGGAAGCTGCCAGAGTCTTAAAGCCGGGAGGAAGTCTTTTGCTGTCGGATGTGTCTTTTCATAAGAAAGATGCACCTGAGCTTTCTTTTCAGGAATCCAGGACAATGGAAAACTGGAAGAAAAATTTTCAGGAATCAGGATTTGTCATGAAAAAACTGGTGGATGAGACAGAACTGTGGAAAACATTTTTTTTAGAAAGTCTCTGGAATGGGGATGCAGAAGAAGGATGTCTGGAATTTTTTCAGAAAGCAGGAAAGTATCAGTGCGGATATTTTCTTGCCTGGCTGGTAAAGGAGGGAAGCGCAGATGGATTTGTTTGACAGAATGCTGGAATTGTCGGGACAGGGTTATTACTGCGCCCAGATTATTATGCTTTTGGCTATGGAAACGGAAGAAAAGGAAAATCCTGAGTTGATTCGCGCTATGAGCGGATTAAATGGCGGATTGGGATTTCAGGGAAAGGTGTGTGGCGCTCTTACCGGAGGCTGCTGTGTGCTGGGATATTTTATGGGAAAAGGGGAGGCAGAGGAAATGGAGGATCCCAGGGCAGCAGAACTTACAGGAGCTTTGGTGCAGTGGTTTGAGGAAACCATAGGAAAAGAATATCAGGGATGTAACTGCCGGGAAATTTTGGAAGAAAATCCGGCAAATAAGATGCAGCGGTGTCCTCAGATTGTAGAGGCTGTGTGGGAAAAATGTATGGAGCTCCTTCAGGAGAGCGGCCTTATGGACTGACAGGTGAGAACAATGAAGATTGGCGGCGTGATTATGGCGGCAGGGCTTTCCAGCCGCATGAAAGAATTTAAACCTGTGCTTAGACTTAATGGATTTCCTATGATTCAGATGACCGTACAGAGCATGAAAAATGCAGGGGTTGAAACAATTGTGGTGGTGACCGGGTACAGGGGACAGGAAATTGTCCGGGCTTTAAAGGATGAGGATGTCATTCTGGCAGAAAATAAGGAATATGCAGTGACAGATATGCTCACTTCTGCAAAAATCGGCATCAGAAAACTGGGAGAAGTGGATGGAATACTGCTGCTTCCCGGAGATATTCCCCTGATTGCACCAGATACCTATGGAAGAATTCTGGACAGGGCGGCCTTTTTGCTGTCTGATAAAAATAGGGTTCATGGAATGATTCCTGTGTGGGAACAAAAAAGAGTGCATCCGTTGTTTCTGTTTCAGGAGGCAGGAGAGCAGGTGCTGGCATATCAGGGTGAATGTGGGCTTCGGGGCGCGTTAAAGCTTATGGAAACAGAGGAAATTCCGGTGTCAGATCCGGGAGCAGACAGAGATGCAGATTTTCCGGAAGATTTTCTGTGGATGCAAGCTTATGCCAGAAAAACCAAAGGTGTTTCCAGAGAAATATGCGAAGCCTGGTATGAGGAGGTGGAGCTTCCGGAGCATATCCGTGCTCATTGCAGAGCAGTAGGGATGCTTGCAGGAGAGATGGCAGAAAAATTAGTGCAAGGAGGAGCATGCTTAGATGTGGAGCTTTGCAGGAGCGGCGGATTTCTCCACGATCTGCTGCGGCTGCAGAAGCATCATGAACAGGCGGCAGGAGATTTTCTGAGAATCCGGGGTTATGAGGCTCTGGCATGGGTTGTGGAGCATCACAGAGGCTTTGAAGGCAAACCCAGATCCGTATGCAGGGAAGATGTGGTGGTGTGCCTGGCAGATAAGCTTGTTCAGGAAACAGAGAGGGTGTCTTTTAAAGTACGGTATGAGAAAGCCCTGGGACAGCGGATTATAAAAGAAGAAAAACTAAAGGATTTCAGGATTTGCTGTGAACTTGCAAAAGAATTTGAGGTGATAACAGGTGAAAGACTGCAGGAATTACATATATCTGAATAATGCAGCCACCTCCTGGCCAAAACCGGATTGTGTGGCAGAGGCAGTGCGACAGGCACTGCTTTCAATGCCGGAGGAAGGAAACCGGGGCGGTATGGGGGCTTTTGATGTAATGGAAGCTGTACGAAAGGAACTGGCTCTGTGGCTGGGCGTATCAGAACCTGAGCAGATTGCTCTTGGGTGCAATGCAACCTGGGGGCTGAATCAGGGGATTTTAGGCTTTCCACTTGCACCGGGAGATTGGATACTTACCACTTGTGCAGAACATAATGCAGTGCTGCGGCCTTTGTATCGGTTACAGCAGCAGGGGATTTTGGTTAAGCTTGTGCATACCAGACCAGCAGGCCAGGTGGATGTACACCAGTGGGAGACAGCCCTTCAAAAGTTTCATCCGAAACTGTGTATTTTCACCCATGCTTCCAATGTAACCGGAGCAGTTCAGGATGCCAAAACCCTGACCGCTCTGGCAAAAAAATACGGAGCGAGAGTGCTTCTGGACGTATCTCAGACTTTGGGATGGATTCCAGTAGAATTGGAGAAATGGGGTGTGGATATGGCTGCTTTTACCGGGCATAAATATTTGCTGGGACCTCAGGGTACAGGCGGTTTGTATGTAAGTAAAGAATTAACACTGACGCCACAGCTTTTGGGCGGCACAGGGATTTACAGCAATTTAGAGGACATGCCGGAAGAAATGCCACTGCATTTGGAGGCTGGAACCGGAAATGAACCAGCCTTTCATGGATTGCTGGCTGCCCTGAACTGGAGCCGCAGCAATCCTCTGGATAAAAGGGCTGTTGCAACCAGGCTGGAAACTTTAAGACAGGGACTTTTAAAGCTTGGATGTCAGGTTTGGAAACTAGAGGGAGAAACAACACCTGTGGTTTCTTTTAATATTCCAGGTATGTCACCTGGGGAGGCTGGATATCTTTTGCGGGAAAGCTACGATATAATTTGCAGGTCTGGTTTGCATTGCGCTCCTAAATTGATGGAAGATTTAGAGTTGAAAGAAGGAACCCTGCGGTTTAGTTTATCCCGGTTTACTACAGAAAAAGAGGTGGAGAATGCCCTTGGAGCAGTGAAAGATCTGGTGGAGAATGCCTATGGAATTTAAGTGTAAAAAAGTTGAAAATTGTTTTGCGGAAGCAAGAACCTATGAATATGAACTGCCTGTGACGGGAAAAGAGCTGGCTTTTTTATTGGAAGGATTTATAGTAAAGGAAAACCATAAGTTTCGCAGGCCTGTTTTTTCTGCCAGAAAAGGCCAGGTGGAAATCAAGGGGCTTTTGTCTTCTAATATTGTAAAGATTAATTATACAGCAGAAGGATGGGAGGAGGAGAAGCAACAGATGGAGAAATGGTTACAGGAATTAAAAGGAGAGGTTCTGGGCGAAACACAAAGTGTATGTCCAAAATGTCTGAAGATGATACCAGCCTGGAAGATTATGAGAGAAAAGGGCGTTTATCTGGTAAAAAACTGTCCGGAACATGGCAGGTTTGAAGCGCTTATCTGGGAAGGAAGCCTTGAGAGCTATAGAGCCTGGGGAGAGCATGTGCAGCCGGCAGATTTGATAGGGGATGCAAAGCCAGAAGAAAAGGGCTGTCCTCTGGATTGCGGTCTGTGTGAGAACCATGAACGAAAAGGCTGCTGTGTACTTTTGGAAGTGACGCAAAGATGTAATCTGAACTGTCCCATTTGTTTTGCTTCAGCAGGAGAGACGGTGGGAGAAGACATTTCTCTGGAAGCACTGGGAGAGCAGATGGATTTTCTGATGGAACATGGAGGACCTTTTAATTTGCAGCTATCTGGTGGAGAACCTACTATGCGTGAGGATTTGCCGGAGATTATCCGCATGGGAAAAGAGAAGGGATTTACCTTTTTTCAATTAAATACCAATGGCATTCGTCTGGCAAAAGAAGCTGGGTATGCGAAGAAACTGAAACAGGCCGGATTGTCCTGTGTGTTCCTGCAGTTTGACAGTCTGCGGGATTCTGTTTATGAAACATTAAGAGGAAGAAAACTGTTAAAAGAAAAACTTCAGGCTATTGACGCCTGCAAGGAGGCCGGACTTGGAGTAGTGCTGGTGCCTGTACTTGCTCCCGGAGTCAATGAAGAGGATTTGGGCGCTTTGGTAGAGTTTGCCAAAAGCAGGATGCCGGTGATACGGGGAATACATATTCAGCCTCTTAGCTATTTTGGCAGATGTCCCAGGGAAGAAAAAGGGTATCGTATCACCATTCCGCGAATTTTAAAACTTATGGAAGAACAAACCAATGGAGAAATCAAGGCAGAGGATTTTACCGGAGGAAATGCCACAAATCCTTACTGCACCTTCCAGTCCAATTATCTGAAACAGGAAGACGAAACTTTGAAATCCATGGCTCATGGAAAAGCAAGAGCAACGGAAACCTCTGCTCAGGCAAGAGATGCTGTGGCACGCCAGTGGAGCGGAAGATGTTGCTGTGAAGCAGAAACAGAGGAGACGGAAAGCTGCTGCTGTTGCGAAGAACAGACAGAGCAGTTTCAGCTGGATACTTCTTCTTTTGATGATTTTTTGAGGAATATTCATGAAAATACCCTGGCAATTTCCGGCATGGTATTTCAGGATGGCTATACTCTGGATTTGGAACGTCTGCGCAGATGCTATATTCTGGAGTCAGATAACCGGTATGGCATGGTTCCTTTTTGCGCTTATAATCTTACTTCAGAGGATGGGAGGAGTCTTTACCGATGAAACAAGCAGCGCTGGATGCCTGGGTTCGAAAACAGGAAGGGTTGTCTTGTGTTACAAGGCAGGACTTGGAAACCCTGCAGCTTAAAAAATTAAATCAGCTTTTAAAGAGGGAAAAAGAACGGGGAGGGTTTTATGGCAATCTGCCTTTTAGACTGGATTCCCTGGAAGAGGTAAAGGAGCTTCCTTTTACCACAGAGGAAGATTTGCGAAGAGAAGGAAACAGAATGGTTCTGCTAAGCCAGTCTCTGATAGAGCGGGTTCGCACAGAGACCACTTCAGGTACCACCGGAACTGCCAAAAGAATTTATTATTCAGAGGAGGACCAGAACCGGACGGTTTCCTTTTTTGCAGCAGGCTTGTCCGAACTGGTACACAAAGGGGAAAAAACCATGATTTGTATGCCATTTTCCGGAGCAAGAGGGCTTGGAGAACTGATTTCTGAGGCTGTCTGTCAGCTTGAAGCGACTCCTGTTAAGGCCGGAATTGGGAGAACCTATGGAGAACTTCTGGATATACTGGAAGAAGAGAAGCCGGAAACCTTTGTCGGAATGCCCATTCCTCTTCTTTCCCTGCTGCGGTTAAAGCCAAAGAACAGTCTGCAAAGAGCTCTTATCAGTGCAGATGTGTGTCCAAAAGGGATTCAAAAGGAAATTGAAATGCGTCTTGGGAGCAGGCTGTATCCACACTATGGCTCCAGGGAGATGGGGCTTGCCGGTGCAGTGACCTGTCCTGCTTTTCAGGGAATGCACCTGCGGGAAAATGACATTCTGGCAGAAATTGTGGATCAAGCGGGAAATCCTCTGCCAGCGGGATGCTGGGGAGAACTGGTTATTACTACTTTGCAGGCAGAGGCTATGCCTTTGATTCGCTATCGCACTGGGGATTATACCAGATTTTATGCAGAGCCTTGTCCCTGCGGAAGTGTTCTGCATCGTCTGGACCAGGTTAGCAGAATGGAACAGGGGCAGAGCATGGCAGAGCTGGATGAGAAGTTGTTTTCAGCCTCTGGAGTCATTGACTATCAGACCACACTTACGAAAAAAGGCATTTTGGTGGAAGGCTATGGAACAGCCCCTTTGGAGATGCCTGGAATTTCCAATTGGAGAGAGTATCCGGTAGAATATCGGTGGAGACTGGTAAAAAAGGAAGACAAACCTTGCTATTTAGGTAAACGGAGGATATTATGAATGACTTTTACTATATTACCCGGGTGAGAATAAAACGAAAAACAGAGGAAGATCCTGCCTATTTTGGCAGAGGTGTGGCAGACCTGCTTCATGGTATAGAAAAGTATCATTCCCTGAATCAGGCGGCAAAAGAAATGGGAATGGCCTACAGTAAGGCATGGAGAATCGTGGGAGAGGCAGAACAGGCATTGGGAATTCCTTTAATTTACAGAATGCGGAAAAATGGTTCCAGTCTGACAAAAGAAGGGGAAAAAATGCTGGCTGCCTATGAAGAAGCGGAACGTGCTGCCTGGAAGGCAGTGGAGGAAGTGATGGAGCGGTACTATGGAACAGAGTAGTATGGAGGAAATTTACAGACTTCTTAATGCTGGAAATCGGATTTTAGTAACAGATTTTGATAAGACCATAACAGAAATCGGAAGTTCCATTTATGCCAGTGTTCATGTATTAGGGAAAAATTCTTCCTTTGGACAGGCAAGGGAGGCGTTGTATCAGTTTTATCACAAGCGTTTGCCGGAAGAGGCGGAACACTGGTGGCAGGAGCAGATGAAGTTATATATCCGGGAGCAGGTTTTGGAAGACACGTTAAAAGAGGCGGCAGAACTTTTAAGAGAACGGTCAGGGTGTGTGCAGCTTTTGAAAACATGTATTTCACAGAACGTTCCAGTGTGGATTGTTTCAGCAGGACTGGGAAATGTTATTGACTTCTGGCTGGAAAATCATGGAATTTCAAAAGAAAAAGTTCATGTGCTAGCAAATTATCTGGTATATGAAGAACAGAAACCTGTGGCTTATACGGAACTTGTAACTTCCTGGAACAAGAAAAAACTGTTTTTGGAAAAATCAGGAGAACAACAAGAAAGGCAACTGCTTCAACTGGGGGATTGCCGGGAGGATTTGTGTTGGACATTTTCTGGCAATAGTTTTCTTTTTACAGAAAATAAAATTGAAAAATGTTGAAAATTCTGATACAATGCTTTTATGCTCAAGCAAGTATAAAAGCAGGAAGCGTGTAAATCCACGCGAAGAAAATGTAAGACATTTTCTGATATTTCTGAAAAAGAAAGGAGCAGAATCTATGAAGAAACGAACTGTATCCCTGGTACTTGCCTTAACAATGGCAATGACTATGACTGCCTGTTCGGGAGAGGGGCAGGACAAACAGGAAAGCAAAGAAGCGGAAAAACAAGCAGAAGAAAAGAAGGAGCCGGAACAGAAAGAAGAGGTCAAAGAAGAACCTGTGGAACTGACGGTCTTTGCAGCAGCCTCTATGACAGAGACTTTGACGGAAATTGGAGACCTTTACACCAAAGAACACCCGGAGGTAAAAGTCAGCTTTAATTTTGATTCCTCCGGAACTTTAAAGACCCAGATTCAGGAAGGAGCGGCCTGCGATTTGTTTATTTCCGCTGGACAGAAGCAAATGGACCAGTTGGATATACAGGCTGACCCGCAGGTGAATACAGAAGGACTGGATTATGTGCTGGAAGGTTCCAGAACAGATATTCTGGAAAATAAAGTAACCCTTTGTGTGGCAGAGGGGAGCCAGGCTGGCATTGAGAGCTTTGACGATTTGGCAGAGGCCTTAAAAAATAAAGAAATCTTAATGGCCATGGGAAATGAAGATGTTCCGGTAGGTCAGTATACTCAGAAAATCCTGGATTATTATGGTCTGCAGGAAGAGGAACTGGCAGCAGCCGGTAAGATTTCCTATGGAAGCAATGTAAAAGAAGTAACCACTCAGATTTCAGAAGGCAGTGTGGACTGTGGTGTGATTTACTGTACAGACGCTTATTCCGCAGGATTAACAGTTTCTGATTCTGCAACACCGGAAATGTGCGGCCAGGTAATTTACCCGGCCAGTGTATTAAAAACCAGCGCGCACCAGGAGGAGGCTCAGGCCTTTTTAGATTATCTGCAGACCGATACTTCTATGGAAATTTTTGAGAAGGTAGGTTTTTCACCGGTGAATCAGGAGGGATAGAGGATGGACTGGTATCCCCTTTGGAATTCACTTAGGATTGCAGCAGCAAGCTGTGTGACTGTTTTTTTTGTAGGAATTTTTGCGGCGTATTATGTGGCGAAGCTTCCCAGATGGGTGAAAGGGATTCTGGATGTGGTTTTTACTTTACCCATGGTTTTGCCGCCTACAGTCTGCGGCTATTTTCTCCTTTTGATTTTTGGGGTAAAACGTCCCATAGGTATGTTTTTATCAGAACTGGGGGTTCAGGTGGTTATGACCTGGTATGGCGGAATTCTTGCTTCCGCAGTGGTGGCTTTTCCACTTATGTACCGCACAGCCAGAGGCGCTTTTGAAAGTTTTGATGAAACACTGGCTTATGCAGGGCAGACCCTTGGGCTGTCCAATACCTATATTTTCTGGAAAATACGGATGCCCGCCTGTCGTCAGGGAATTCTGGCGGGAACTGTTCTGGCGTTTGCAAGGGCGTTGGGAGAATACGGAGCCACCAGTATGCTCATTGGCTATATTCCGGGAAAAACAGCTACCATTTCCACAACGGTCTATCAGCTCTGGCGAACCAATGATGAGGCAGGTGCTTTTGTGTGGGTCATGGTAAATCTTGGGATTTCCACAGTGATTCTTTTGATTGTGAATCTGCTGGAAACCAGAAACAGGAAGGCGGTGAAAGCATGAGCCTTTTTGCAGAAGTAAGCAAGGATTACGGAAGTTTTCGCTTAGAGGCGCATCTGGAACATGAACAGGGAATTCTGGGAATGCTGGGGGCTTCCGGCAGTGGAAAAAGTATGACCTTGAAGCTGATTGCAGGCATTATTACCCCGGATAAAGGCAGAATTGTGCTAAATGACAGGGTACTGTTTGACAGTGAAAAGGGTATCAATCTTCCCCCTCAGAAAAGAAGAGTGGGCTATTTATTTCAGAACTATGCGCTGTTTCCCAATATGACCGTGGAAAAAAATATTCTCTGCGGACTGCATTGGGAAAAGAATCAGAAAAAAAGAAAAGAAAAGATGCTGGAGAGCGCAGAACTTTTTCAGATTCAGGAACTTTTGGGAAAATATCCGGCACAGTTAAGCGGAGGCCAGCAGCAGAGAGTTGCCCTTGCCAGAATCCTGGTCAGTGAGCCGGAACTCTTGCTGCTGGATGAGCCTTTTAGCGCACTGGATTCATATTTGAGAGATCAGTTGCAGATTCAGATTCTGGATCTTTTAAAAAAATTTAACAAGGATGTGATTTTTGTCAGTCACAGCAGGGATGAGGTGTATCATTTGTGCAGCCGGGTAGCCCTGATTCATAGGGGTAAGATTTTAGAAACAGGAAATACAAAGGAAGTTTTTGCAAATCCGGGAAGCCGGGCAGGAGCTGCACTTACTGGTTGTAAAAACATTGCAGCAGCAGTAAAGACCGGAGAATATGAGGTTCAGGTTCCAGAGTGGGGGATTTCCCTGAAAACAGCAAAGCCGGTGAAAGATGGACTTTGTGCAGTGGGACTTCGGGCTCATTATTTCAATCCCAAAGGAAGAGAAAACGTGTATGCAGTACAGCTTTCAGAGGTTATGGAAGAGCCCTTTGAAACTGCAGTTATGTTCCGGTATGAAAATCAGGATGCCAAAGCCCCGGATTTGTGGTGGCGGCTGTCCAAAGAACGCTGGGCAGGGCAGATGCCGGCACAGCTTGGCATTGCGCCGCAAAATGTATTATTATTGTATCAATAAAGGAAAGGGAGAAGGACATGAAATTAATTAAGACACAAGAGGCAGAAGGCCATGTACTTTGCCATGATATTACACAGATTATCAAAGGAGTAACCAAGGATGCCAGATTTCGGAAAGGGCATGTGGTGACCAAAGAGGATATTCCGGTACTGCTAAGTCTGGGAAAGGATAACCTGTATGTGTGGGAAAAGGATGACACCATGTACCACGAAAATGAGGCAGCAGAGATTTTAAAAGAAGTGTGCCAGAATACCCATATGGAAGCTTCAGCAGTAAAAGAAGGAAAAATTGAACTGAAAGCCCAGTGCGACGGTTTATTTCGGGTAGATGTGGAACGTCTTAATGCTATTAATGATATTGACCAGGTCATGATAGCCACCCGCCATACCAATACTCCGGTAAAAGCAGGGGATAAATTACTGGGAACCAGAATCATTCCCCTGGTAATTGAAAAAGCGAAAATGGAACAGGTAAAAGAGGTGGCAGGGGAACGTCCTCTGTGTGAGCTTTTGCCATACCGGAGTTTAAAGGCAGGAATTGTAACCACAGGAAATGAGGTTTTCTATGGAAGAATCCAGGATACCTTTACACCAGTGGTAGTGAAGAAGCTGGAAAGTTATGGAATCCAGGTGACAGAGCATGTAACTCTTGGGGATGATAAGGAAAAGATTACAGAAGCTATTCTGGATATGAAGGAAAAGGGCTGCGACTTAATTATCACCACAGGAGGCATGAGCGTAGACCCGGATGACCAGACACCGGGAGCTATTAAAGCCACAGGAGCCAAGGTCATTGCCTATGGAGCGCCGGTACTGCCGGGAGCCATGTTCTGTCTGGCGTATTTTGAAGATGGAACTGCTATTATGGGACTGCCTGGCTGTGTTATGTATGCAAAAACCACGATTTTTGATTTAATACTGCCAAGAGTTGCAGCAGGAGTGCCTGTTACAAGACGGGATCTGACTAGACTTGGACATGGTGGACTTTGTCTGGGCTGCGATACCTGTCATTATCCGGCATGTAGTTTTGGAAAATAAAAAGGCAGGAAATCTTTGGCAGATGGAGGGAGCATACGGACGCCTTTCCGGCTATTGATACGGTTCCGGCTCAGCCTGCGTTCCCGTTGAGTCTGTAGTCTCAACGGGAACGCAGCAGATTCGCCGGGATTGCACCAATAGCCGGAAAGGCTGTTTTTTGTAATCGCTTCATCTGTGAGAATTTTCTAGCCTTTTAGGTTAAGAGTAAGAAAAGAGATTTCTAAGGGTTAGAAATCGGTGTATTCTCCGATTAGGTTTTTGATGTCCTGCATTTGGTTGTCTGTGGCAGTGATGGCGTGGGCGCATTCGGAGAGTTTTCTGGTAATTAAATCGTATTGGGTATTGTCGCCCAGGTCTTTTTTGTATCGGAGCTGGTGTTCCAGGCTGGCCCAGAAGTCCATGCCAATGGTACGAATCTGCACTTCTGCCCGCATAGGGGTCTTTCCTTCAGCGAAAAACACAGGAATTTCCACAATCATATGATAGCTGCGATATCCGTTTTCTTTGGGATTCTGAATATAATCTTTAATCCTGAGAACCGTAATATCATCCTGATCAGCAAGGAGCTTTGCCACAGTGTAGATATCATTAATAAAAGGACAGGTCACCCGGATTCCGGCTACGTCATTTAGCTGCTCCCGGATATTTTTTTCTGTAAAATCATATCCATTTTTCTTTAGTTTCCGGTAAATACTATCCGGCTGTTTGATACGGCTCTTAATCGAAGAGATGGGATTTCTCTTGTGTTTTACAGAGAATTCATCATCCAGAACCTCTAATTTGGTGCTGATTTCCCGAATGGCACAGCGGTACATCATCATCAGGGCATTGTAATTGTCAGTATTTTGAATAAAACGTTCAGGGTATAGAATGATGTTGTTATCCTGAGTTTCCTGTTTTTGTACTAAATCTTTATGTGTAATGTTCAAGCTGAAAATCCTTCTTTCGTATAAAAATAAATCTGTATCAAGTATAACGGAAAAGCGGGGAAAGGTCAAATTAGAAAGCCGGAAAAATCGTGAAGATTCTGTGAAAATATTATAAATGAAAAAGAAGGGATGGTAATTTAAAAAAAGGTATAGTATAATGCTATGATACGGATTTTATCTATCTTATTGTGTAGAAAGGCGTTAAAAATATGTTTGGATATGTAATGATTGATAAACCGGAGCTTAAGGTAAAGGAATTTTACCGTTATAAAGCTTATTATTGTGGGCTGTGCAGAGAACTAAAGGAAGAGTATGGATTCAGAGGAAGGATGACGCTGACCTATGACATGACCTTTCTGGTAATGTTTCTTACTTCCCTGTATGAATCAGAGACCAGGGAGGTGGCGTCTCATTGTCCCCTGCATCCTGTGAAGAAAATCCCCATGCTGCAAAATGAGATTACAGAATATGGGGCAAAGATGAATATTCTTCTTACGTATTTTAAATTTGAGGATGACAGGAAGGATGATAACAGTCTTGCAGGGGCAGCAGGTATGCGGCTGTTCCGCAAAAAGGCAGAGCTTATTAGCAGAGAATACAAACGTCAGGCTCACGCCATTCAAAAGCAGTTAAAGGTTCTGGCAGATTATGAACAGGCAGAAGAAGAAAATTTGGATCTGGTAGCCGGGGCTTTCGGAACTTTGATGGAAGAGCTGTTTGTGTGGAAGGAAGATCAGTGGGAAGAAGAACTGAGAAAATTTGGGTTTTATCTGGGAAAATTCATTTATATTATGGATGCCTATGACGACCTTCCAAAGGACTTAAAAACCAATTCCTATAATCCTTTAAAGGCAGTAAGCAGAAAATGCCGGAACAGGGAAACCTATGAGGAAACCATACGTCAGGTTCTGGTGATGATGATGGCAGAAGCCACTGCAGCTTTTGAAAAACTGCCATGTTTGAAGGAAGCAGAGATTTTACGCAATATTTTATACAGCGGCGTATGGGCAAAATATAACAAAATACAAAAAGAAAGACAGGAGAAAGAAGAGAGTCATGGTAAGTAATCCATATGAAGTATTAGGCGTATCACCAAACGCATCCAATGATGAAATTAAGCGGGCATACCGGGATTTAAGCAGGAAATACCATCCGGATTCCTATGTGGATAATCCCCTGGCAGGTCTGGCGGAAGAAAAATTTAAAGAAGTACAGGAAGCCTATGACCAGATTATGAAAGAGCGGGACGGAGGATATCAGAGTGGATATGGAAATCCGGGAGCGGGAAGCTACCAGAGTACAGCCTCCAGTCAGGATGATGTACAGTTCCAGGCAGCCTATAATTATATTAATGGGCATCAGTATCAGCAGGCATTAAATGTTTTGTCCAGAATGCAGAACCGCAATGCCAGATGGTATTATTTAAGCGCTTGCGCCAATATGGGAATGGGAAATAATGTGAATGCCCTGAACATGGCAAGACAGGCCCAGAGTATGGAACCGGGAAATCCGGAGTATGCAAATCTGGTGAATCGGCTCCAGTGGAACAGCAACCGCTATCAACAAGGCGGAGGCTATCCTTATGCAAACAATGGAGGAGGCGGCTGCGGAACCGGCAACTTCTGTTGCGATATGTGGTGTGCAGACAGCCTTTGTGAATGTATGGGAGGGGATTTGTGCTCATGCATGTAAATGCAAAAAAAACAGCAGTATCAGGGCTTTTGATGGCGCTGTCTGTGGTGTTGATTGTGTTAAGTGGAATTTTAGATTTTAGTACCTTGTTTTTTCTGGCAGCGGCAGCATTCTTTGTAGGAATTATTATCAAAGAGTACGGGCTTGGATATGGTACAGCTTTTTTTCTGGGCTGCACGGTTCTGGGCTTTTTGCTGGCTCCCCAGAAGTTATATGTGCTGACCTATGTTATGATGAGTCTTTATGTTCTTGGCATAGAGTTTCTCTGGAGATGGCTGGGAAAACATCCGGATTGGAATCACAGAAAGGGAATCTTTACAGCAGGAAAGTTTCTGATTTTTAATGTGATGTATCTTCCGGTGCTGTTTTTGTTTCCAAAACTCTTATTTGCAGGAGAGATTCCCAAAACAATGATTCTGGTCTTTTTGCTGGGAGGCCAGGTGGCGCTGTTTCTCTATGATATGGCGTATGAGTATTTCCTGGTGAGCATGTGGAGCCAGGTGCGGGATAAAATTTTCGGAAAACAAAATTGAGGTAGGAATATTATGCTCTATTATTTTGCCCCCATGGAGGGGATTACAGGATATGTATTCAGGCGTATTCACAGGGAATGCTTTCCGGGAATGGATAAATATTTCACCCCGTTTTTAACGCCCAGTCAGAAAAAAGCCATGACGCCAAGAGAAAACAGGGATGTATTGCCGGAAAATAATCAGGAAGTACCTCTGGTGCCACAGATTCTTACAAATTGTGCAGAGGATTTTATCAAAACAGCAAAAAATCTTCAGGAGTATGGTTACGAAGAAGTAAATCTAAACCTGGGCTGTCCCTCCGGTACCGTGGTGTCTAAGAAAAAAGGCTCCGGTTTTCTGGAATTTCCGGAAGAACTTCACCGGTTTTTAGAAGAGGTTTTTCAAAATCTGGATATGAAGATTTCCATTAAAACCAGAATCGGAAAAGAAGAGGAAGAAGAGTTTTCAGAGCTGTTAAAGATTTACAATGAATACCCTTTAGAAGAGCTGATTATTCATCCCAGAGTTCAGAAGGATTATTACAAAAATAAACCAAGAATGGAAGTCTATAAAGAGGCAGTTTCAGGCAGTAAAAATCCTCTGTGTTATAACGGAGACTTGTTTACAGAAGGATATTTCAGGAGATTTACAGAGGAATTTCCAGATACCAGGGCAGTTATGATAGGAAGAGGGCTTTTAGTAAATCCGGCACTGGTAAGGCAGCTACAGGGTGGAAAAGAGCTTGAGAAAGAGGAACTGAAAAACTTTCATGATAAACTCTTGCTTGGTTATGAAGAAGTTATGGATGGGGACCGGGCAGTGCTGTTTAAGATGAAAGAGCTTTGGTGCTATATGGGAAATTTGTTTCCAGAGGGTAAAAAAAATTTGAAGAAGATAAAAAAGGCACAGCATTTACCGGAATATAGAGAAGCGGTACAGGGGATGTTTAAGGATTTGGAAATATGTATTCCAGAGTAAATGCAAAGGAAAAAGATGGATAAGATAAAAGAATTGTTAAAAAAGTATACAGAACCAAAGGGACTGTGGCGGATTTTCTGTATGATGGCAGCTATTTTTCTCATGGGTGTGTCATTGTCCTTTTTGATTTTAGTGGATATGGGGACAGACCCATTTTCCTTTATGAACAGGGGATTTGCAGCGGCTTTACATATGTCATTTGGAACCTGGCAGCTTCTCATAAACATTGGATTATTTCTGGTTACGTTTTTGTTTCAGAAAAGTCTCATTGGATTGGGAACCCTGGTAAATATGACGGTAATCGGCTATGTGGCGGATTTTTTCGGCAGTATTTGGAATGAGATGGAGATTTTTCAAACGCCTATGTCCATAGGATTGCGGCTGATCATTCTGGCAGGGGCATTGGCGGTGTTTGTACTTACTGCAGCAGTTTATATGACAGCTCAGTTGGGAACAGCGCCTTATGATGCCATTCCATTTATCATTGTGCAAAAAACCAAAAAGTTGTCTTTTCGCTGGGTACGCATGTTATGGGATACCACAGCAGTTGTGATTGGTATGCTGCTGGGAATGAAATTAGGTGTGATTACCGTATTAATGGTACTGACTCTTGGTCCGGTGGTTTCCTGGTTTGGTGACCATGTAGCCGGAAAATTGTTTGAAAGAGATTGAAAGAGGTCGGAGAAGGGCTTGCCCCTTCTCCCCTTTTTATGTTATGCTAAAGAGTAGATTTACCCAGGAAAAGAAAGGGGAATGCCAATTATGAAAAAATTAACAGACTTACTGGAGCATCTGGAGTATCAGTGTATCCAGGGTACTACAGATAAAGAAATTTCAGGCATTGTGTCTGATTCCAGAAAAGCAGGACCAGGTTCTTTGTTTTTCTGCATCAAAGGCGCTGTTTCAGATGGACACACCTATGCAAAAGAAGTGGCAGAAAAGGGCGCCTCTGTGCTGATTGTGCAGGACCTGGTAGAGGTTCCAAAACAGGTGACAGTGATTCAGGTACCGGACAGCCGCTATGCCATGGCGTGCATTTCAGCAGCCTGGTTTGACCATCCCGCAGAAAAATTAAAAACCATTGGAATTACAGGAACCAAAGGAAAAACAACAACCACTTATCTGGTGAAATCCATTTTGGAAAATGCAGGCCATAAAACAGGACTCATTGGAACCATTGAGACCATTATTGGAGAAGAGCACATTCCTTCTGCCAACACGACCCCGGAATCTTATCTGGTGCAGGAATACTTTGCAAAGATGGTGGAAGCAGGATGTGACAGTGTGGTTATGGAGGTTTCTTCCCAGGGACTGATGCTTCACAGAACCGCTGGTTTTGTGTTTGATATCGGTATCTTTACAAACCTGGAGCCAGACCATATAGGACCCAATGAGCACAAAGATTTTGCAGATTATCTTCACTGCAAAGCCTTGTTATTCAAGCAGTGCAAAACCGGAATTTTTAATGCAGATGACCAGCATTTAGAGGAAATTTTAGAGGGACATACCTGTGAGGTGGAGACCTTTGGATTTTCAGAAAAGGCAGATTTGCGGGCAGAAAACACCAGATTAGTAACAGGCAAAGGAACACTTGGGATTCAGTATGATGTGAAGGGCTTACTGGATTTTCCGGTGGAAATTGACCTGCCGGGCAAATTTAGTGTGTACAATTCCCTCACAGCCATTGCAGTGTGCCGCCATTTTGGAGTGACGCAGGAGAACATTCAAAAAGCCTTAAAACAGGCTAAGGTAAAGGGCAGAATTGAGATGGTGAAGGTTTCGGATGACTTTACTTTAATGATTGATTATGCTCACAATGCCATGAGTCTGGAAAGTTTGCTTACTACCTTAAAAGAATACCATCCCAACCGTCTGGTGTGCCTTTTTGGATGTGGGGGGAACCGTTCCAAACTGCGCCGTTATGAGATGGGAGAGGTGTCCGGAAAGCTGGCAGACTTAACCATTATTACTTCCGATAATCCCAGAAATGAGGAGCCTCAGGAGATTATCAATGATATCAAAATCGGAATTGGAAAGACCGCAGGAAAGTATGTGGAAATCATAGACCGCAAGGAAGCCATTGCCTATGCCATTCATCATGGACAGCCTGGGGATATTATTGTGCTGGCTGGCAAGGGACATGAAGATTACCAGGAAATCAGGGGAAAGAAATATCCTATGGATGAACGGGTACTGATTCAGGAAATTTTGGAAGAGGAAGCATGAACAAACGTTATGCAGACATTATTGTAGATATTTCCCAGGAAAAGTTAGATAAAAGTTTTCAGTATGAGATTCCCGAAGAACTGATTTTTGCAGTGGAAGTAGGAAAAAAGGTGCGGATTCCCTTTGGAAAGGGAGGACGCCAGCTTACGGGCTATGTGGTAGGAATTTCAGGAGAACCCAAGATTGCAGTAGAAAAGATGAAGGCAATTTCCGGTGTGGAAGAGCAGGGAACCGAAATTGAGTCCAGGCTCATTGCCCTGGCAGGGTGGATTGCCAGAAACTATGGCTCCACCATGAATCAGGCCCTGAAAACAGTACTTCCGGTAAAGGAAAAGCAAGCCGCCAGGGAAAAGCGCTATCTCTGTCTTACTGCGCCTTTAAATGTGTGTCAGGAGCATTTGGAACTGTTTCAAAAAAAGCATTATAAGGCAAAAGAAAGACTTTTAAAGGCATTGATGGAGAAAGAAAATCTGGAGTATGCTACAGTAACCGGAGAACTGAAAATCAGCCCACAGGTAATCAGGGGATTTGTGGAGGAGCAGCTTATTTCTGTGGAAACAGAGCGCTGTTACCGCACCGGTATGCCTTCCATAAAAAGAGAAGAAAACCCCCCGCCGCTTACCCTGTCTCAGAAGAAGGCAGTAGAGGAAATTCTGGAAGAATGGAAGGAAGAGAATCCAAGACCATGCCTGCTAAAAGGTGTTACCGGCAGTGGGAAAACAGCAGTTTATATGGAATTGATTGACAAAGTGTTAGCCAGGGGAGAACAGGTGATTGTGCTGATACCGGAGATTGCCCTGACTTATCAGAATGTATCCAGGTTTTACAGCCGGTTTGGAGACGGTGTGTCAGTGATGAACTCACGATTGTCAAAGGGAGAGCGGTGGGATCAGTTTGAACGGGCAAAAAACGGGGAGATTTCCATTGTGATTGGTCCCCGCTCTGCTCTGTTTACCCCATTTCCAAATCTGGGACTGATACTTATAGATGAGGAACATGAGGGTTCCTATAAAAGTGAAAAAACACCCTGTTATCATGCCAGAGAGACTGCCATAGAGCGTGCCTGTATGGAGCATGCAAGAGTGGTTCTTGGCTCTGCCTCTCCCAGTGTGGACAGCTATTACAGAGGTAAAACAGGAGCTTATAAGCTGGTATATCTGGAGGAGCGCTATGGTGGCAGAAGCCTTCCAAAAGTGTCGGTTGTGGACTTGAGAGAGGAATTAAAGACCGGAAACCGCTCCATTTTCAGCAGTGCCCTCACAGAGAAAATCAGGGACCGGCTGGAGAAAAAACAACAGGTACTTTTATTTTTAAACAGGAGAGGCTATACTGGTTTTGTAAGCTGCCGCTCCTGCGGACATGTGATGAAATGTCCTCATTGTGATGTGTCCCTGACCTCCCACAGAAATGGGAAGCTGATTTGTCATTACTGTGGCTACGAACAGGCTCAGGTACAACACTGCCCTGCCTGTGGCTCCCCTTATATCGGAGGATTTAAGGCAGGAACACAGCAGATAGAGACCCTGGTTCAGAAGAGCTTTCCGGGAGCAAGGGTGCTTCGTATGGACGCAGATACCACCCGAAAAAAGGATGACCATGAGAAGATTTTGTCAGCTTTTGCAGCTCATGAGGCAGACATTCTCATAGGAACCCAGATGATTGTAAAAGGGCATGATTTCCCAAAAGTGACTCTGGTAGGTGTTCTGGCAGCAGATTTATCCTTGCACAATGAGGATTACCGGGCAGCAGAGAAAACCTTCCAGTTGCTTTTACAGGCAGTGGGAAGAGCGGGAAGGGGAGAACTTCCCGGTGAGGCTGTGATTCAGACCTATAACCCGGAACACTACAGTATTCAGGCAGCAGCAGCCCAGGACTATGACCAGTTTTATGAGGCAGAGATGAGTTACCGGCTGCTTCTGGATTACCCTCCTGCCGCGTCCATGGCTGCTATAAAAGGCGCCTGTGAGGATGAAGAATTGCTGACAAAAGCCATGGAATATCTGCGGAAATATGTGGAAACCATTTATAAAAAACAGGATTTAATTCTCATAGGCCCGGCGCCGGAAGCAGTGGCCAAGGTACAGGATTTGTACCGTCAGGTATTCTATATGCGTCATCAGGACAGGGAAATTTTAGTGAAATTAAAAAACGCCCTGGAAAAATATATTGCAGTAAACAACGGATTTCGAAGATTATATATACAATTTGATTTTAACGTTTAAGGATAAAGGAGAGAGAAGAATGGCAATAAGACAGATTCGTACACAGGGAGATAGTATTTTAACAAAAGAATGCAGAAAAGTAGAAAAAATGACACCTAAAATTCAGGAATTAATTCATGATATGTTTGATACCATGTATGAAGCATTTGGTGTGGGACTGGCAGGCCCGCAGGTGGGAATGCTGAAACAGATTGTTGTGATTGACACCACAGGAGATGATCCTTATGTGTTGATTAATCCTGAAATTCTGGAGACCTCCGGTTCCCAGACAGGAGATGAGGGCTGCTTAAGCGTGCCTGGCATGTCAGGAACCGTTACCAGACCCAACTATGTGAAAGTAAAAGCTTTGGATGAAAATATGGAAGAATACATTCTGGAAGGGGAAGAACTTCTGGCAAGAGCAATCTGTCATGAAGTGGATCATCTCCACGGAAGACTGTATACAGAACTGGTAGAGGGAGATTTGCATCGCACCAATTATGAGGAGGATGACCAATGAGAGTAATTTTTATGGGAACTCCGGATTTCGCTACAGGAACCTTGGAGGAAATCGTTCTGGCAGGCCATGAAGTAGTGGGTGTGGTAACACAGCCGGATAAGCCCAAGGGCAGAGGAAAAACCCTCATGCCAACGCCGGTAAAAGAAGTGGCTATGAAATATAACCTTCCGGTGTACCAGCCAAAGAAAGTCCGGGAACCGGAATTTGTAGAGGTTTTAAGAGGTTTAAAACCAGATGTTATGGTAGTTGCTGCCTTTGGACAGATTATCAGTAAGGAAATTCTGGAAATGCCTAAATATGGATGTATTAATGTCCATGCATCCCTGCTTCCGGCCTACCGGGGAGCAGCGCCTATTCAGTGGGCTGTCATAAACGGTGATAAAGAGTCCGGCGTTACCATTATGCAGATGGACGAGGGAATTGATACGGGAGATATGATAGAAAAAGTTGTGGTTCCCATTGCAGAGGATGAAACAGGTGGAAGCCTGTTTGATAAATTAAGCCAGGCAGGGGCAAAATTATGCGTGAAGGTGCTTCAGGATTTAGAAGATGGTAAGGCAGTAAGAGAAAAACAGCCGGAGGAAAGCACCACACCTTATGCCAGAATGATTGACAAGAAAATGGGGTCCATTGACTGGGAAAAACCTGCAAAGGAAATTGAACAGCTTATCCGAGGACTGAATCCATGGCCAAGCGCTTATACCAGACTCCAGGGAAAAACTTTGAAAATTTGGAAGGCAGAGGTGCTTTTGGAGCATTCCCAGGAAGCGCCGGGACAGATTACAGAGGTGACAAAAGACAGTATTGTGGTTCAGACAGGACAGGGAAGATTAAAAATTTTGGAACTCCAGCTAGAGGGAAAGAAACGTATGGATGCAGCATCTTTTTTAAGAGGTTATGCCCTGAAGGAAGGGGAAAGCTTTAGATGAATCAACAGGTAAATACAAGAGAATTGATTCTGGGAATTTTACTGGAAGTGAACAAGGAAGGCCAGTACAGCCACCTGGTTATCAGAAGTACCCTGGAAAAATATCAGTATCTGGAAAAACAGGAGCGGGCTTTTATTACCAGGGTGTGTGAAGGAACTTTGGAATATAAGCTGCGTTTGGACTATATTTTAAATCGGTTTTCCACGGTTCCGGCAGAGAAAATGAAGCCGGTTATCCGGGAACTTTTGCGAAGCAGTGTGTATCAGATTCTATATATGGACAGTGTGCCGGATAGCGCTGTTTGTAATGAAGCTGTGAAACTTGCCAGAAAGAAAGGCTTTTATAATCTCACCGGATTTGTAAACGGAGTTTTACGGAAAATCGCAAGAGAATATGGAAGTATCCGCTTCCCTGGAAAAGAAGAACCAGAGGAATATCTTTCTGTGATTTATTCCATGCCAAAGTGGCTGGTACAGCGTTTCTTAGAACAGTATGGCTTTGAAAAAACAGAAAAAATGCTGGAAGCTTTTCTAAAGGAGAAACCAACTACCATCCGTATCCGGGAATATCTGGTGGAGAAAGAGGCGGTTTTGGAAAGCCTGAAAAGCCAGAAGGTTACGGTAGAAAAGGCGCCCTATGTGGAAAATGCCTATTATGTGAAAGATTATGATTACCTTCCGGCGCTGGATGCGTTCCGGGTAGGAAGTATTCAGGTGCAGGATGTAAGTTCTATGCTGGTGGGAGACATTGCAGCTCCAAAAGAAGGGGATTATGTCATAGATTTATGCGCAGCTCCAGGTGGAAAAACCCTGTGTATTGCAGATAAATTAAAGGGAACAGGAAGAGTGGACGCCAGAGATATCAGCAGGACAAAAACAGACTATATCCGGGAAAATGCCATACGCCAGAACTTCTTAAACGTAGTGGTAACAGAAAAAGATGCCACTCAGTTAGACAGTGATTCTCTGGAAAAAGCAGATATTGTGCTGGCGGATGTACCCTGTTCCGGACTTGGTGTCATGGGAAGAAAAACGGATATCAAATACAAATTAAACCCGGCGAAAATCCAGGAATTAGCAGGACTTCAAAGGGAAATACTGGAACAGGCATCCACCTATGTAAAGCCAGGAGGTACGTTGATTTACAGTACCTGTACCATAGGAAAAGAAGAAAATCAGGACAATGTAGAATGGTTTTTAGAGCATTATCCTTATGAATTAGAAAGCCTGGATCCATACCTTTGCGAAGAATTAAGAAGTGAAACCACAAAGAAGGGATATCTACAGCTTCTTCCAGGAGTACATAAATGTGATGGATTTTTCATTGCCAGATTAAAGAGGAAAACAGAATGGAACAAATAGATATTAAATCCCAGAACCTTTCGGAATTAAAGAAAACCATGGAGCAGCTGGGAGAAAAAGCCTTCCGGGCAAAGCAGCTTTATCAGTGGATGCACCAGAAGCTGGCGGATGAGTTTCAGGATATGACAAATTTGTCTGTGGCTCTCAGGGAAAAATTAGAAAAACATTGTGTGCTGACCAGCTTAAAAGCCCTGGAAGTGCAGACCTCTAAGCTGGACGGAACCCAGAAATATCTCTTTGCTCTGGCAGATGGAAATGTGGTGGAAAGTGTACTGATGAAGTACAAACATGGCAACAGTGTGTGCATTTCTTCTCAGGTGGGATGTAAGATGGGGTGCAGGTTTTGCGCATCCACCATTGGAGGCTGGACCAGAAATCTCACTGCAGCGGAAATGCTGGATCAGGTGTACCAGATTCAGAAGCATTCCGGAGAACGGGTGTCTAATGTGGTAGTGATGGGAACCGGGGAACCTTTGGATAATTATGAGAATCTTCTGAGGTTTCTTCACATGTTAAGTGATGAAAACGGATTACATATCAGTCAGCGAAACATTACGGTTTCCACCTGTGGAATTGTGCCAAGGATTTATGACCTGGCAGAAGAAAACCTGCAGATTACACTGGCTATTTCTCTTCATGCATCCAATCAGGAGAAGAGAGCAGAGCTTATGCCAATAGCCAATGCATATTCCATTACTCAGGTGCTGGAGGCCTGTAAGTATTATTTTGAAAAAACAGGCAGAAGAATCACCTTTGAATACAGTCTGGTTGGTGGAAAAAATGATTCCCAGGAGGATGCAAAGGAGCTGGCAGAACTGATTCAGGGCCTTTGCTGCCATGTGAATCTCATCCCGGTAAACCCCATTAAAGAGCGGGATTTTGTACAGTCAGGGAAAAAAGTTATAGAGAAATTTCAAAATAAACTTGAAAAATACCAAATTAATGTTACTATTAGAAGAGAAATGGGCCGCGATATTGACGGGGCCTGTGGACAATTAAGAAAAAGTTATATTGATCATAAGCAAAGTAAAGAGGATAAGAGAGAGGACTCGTAGGATGAAGTCATATTCTGTAACGGATGTGGGGCAGAAACGCCAGGTGAATCAGGATTATGTCTATGCTTCTGAGGAACCAGTGGGGAATCTGCCGAATCTTTTTGTGGTTGCAGATGGCATGGGAGGGCACAATGCGGGAGATTTTGCTTCCAGCTTTGCCGTGCAGACCTTGGTTCGCACCATTTTAGAAGATGAAAACCAAAATCCAATCAAAGTTATCCGTCATGCAGTGGAGGAGGCCAACCGTAAGGTGCTGGAAGAATCCAAATCTCATGCGGAAATGGCAGGAATGGGAACCACTATGGTTCTTGTTACCATCATAGATGATTATGCCTATGTAGCAAATGTGGGTGACAGCAGACTATATTTGATTGAAGATCAGATTCTTCAGATTACAAAAGATCATTCTCTGGTTCAGGAGATGGTCAAACGGGGGTTAATTACAAAAGAAGAGGCCAGGGAGCATCCGGATAAAAATATTATTACCAGGGTGCTTGGAATCGGTCCTGAGATAGAAGTGGATTTCTTTGATATTCATTTAAAGGAAAACAGTGTTTTGCTTCTTTGTTCAGACGGACTTTCCAACATGGTCGCAGATGAAGACATCTGGAGGATTGTCAGTACAAGCAGAGAAATGAAGGAGGCAGGAATGCGTCTGGTTTCTCTTGCAAATGAAAACGGTGGTAAAGATAATATAGCAGTAGTGCTGGTACAGCCAGACACAAAAGAGGTGCAAGTATGTTAAATGTGGGAGTAATTGTTGGCGAAAGGTATGAAGTGGTTGGATGCATTGGATCCGGCGGAATGGCGGATGTATATAAGGCAAAGGATCACAAGCTTAACCGATTTGTAGCCATGAAGGTGCTGAAGGCAGAGTTCAGCGCAGATACAAATTTTATCAGAAAATTTCAAAGAGAGGCTCAGGCAGCAGCAGGTCTGGCACATCCAAATGTAGTCAATGTCTTTGATGTTGGGGAGGATCAGGGCATTAATTATATTGTTATGGAACTGGTAGAGGGAATTACCTTAAAAGATTATATTTCCAAAAAAGGAAAACTGACGGTGAAGGAAGCAACCAGTATTGCCATTCAGGTTTCCATGGGACTGGAGGCAGCCCATAACCGGAACATTGTACACCGGGATATTAAGCCGCAGAATATTATTATTTCAACAGATGGTAAGGTGAAGGTTACAGACTTTGGTATTGCCAGAGTAGCGTCTTCCAATACCATCAGTACCAATGCCATGGGATCTGTTCATTACAGTTCACCGGAACAGGTACGTGGGGGCTACAGTGATTTCAAGAGTGATATCTATTCCCTTGGTATTACCATGTATGAAATGGTAACCGGAAGAGTTCCTTTTGACGGAGATACCACAGTGGCTATTGCCATTAAACATCTTCAGGATGAAATGGTTCCTCCTTCTCAATATGCGGGAAATCTTCCTCACAGTTTAGAAGAGATTATTTTAAAATGTACACAGAAAAGCCCGGACAGAAGATACAGTACCCTGGCAGAGTTGATTAATGATTTGAAACATTCTCTTATTGACCCGGATGGAAATTTCGTAAATCTGACACCTCTGAGTAATCATGCCCAGACCATTATGATTACTCCGGAAGAAATGAAGGAAATTCAGGAAAGCGCGTACAATCAGAAGCCACGTTATGATGAAGACGACGAGGATGATGAGGATGACGAAGAAGATGAAATTTACGAAAAGCCATCCAGAAGACGCCGCAAAAAGGCAAAAGAAGAGGAAGAAGATGACGAGGACGATGAGGATGATGACGACGATGATGAAAGAGGCGGCATCAACACCAAATTAGAAAAAGCCATGACCATTGGCGGACTCATTATCGGCGGTATTATTATCTGTATTCTTATTTATCTGGTAGCGTCTGCAGCAGGGCTGGTAGGCGGAAGCGGAGGCAAGGACAAGAAACCAGAGACTCAGCAGGAAGAAGACAAGGATAAAAATAAAGAACAGATAAAAGTACCGGATCTTAGCAATAAAACACCGGAAGAAGCTAAAAAAGAGTTAAATACATTAGGACTTGGTGCAAGAAAAGGCGGAGAAGAATCCTCTGATACTGTAGAGGAAGGTCTTATTACCCGTCAGGAACCTGCAGCTGGAGAGCAGGTAGATAAAAATACCCAGATACTCTTTTACGTCAGCACAGGAAAAGCAGTGGAAGAAGTTACCATTCCTTCCGGTTTAGTAGGCGAAAGTCTGAGTTCCGTAGAGAGTACTTTACAGGAATTAGGATTGAAAACAAAGGTAGAGAAAGAAAAAAGCAGTGAAGTAGCAGTTGGAAAAGTAATTTCTCTGAATCCAGGTGAAGGCACTAAAGTAGCAAAAGATTCTGAGGTGACCATTGTTGTCAGCGCTGGTGAAGGCGATACAATGGTAAAAGTTCCTAATGTTCGCGGTTATATGAAAGATGCAGGCGTAAAAATCGTAGAAGACCAGGGCTTAATTGTAGAAGTAGAAGAAGTCTGGGAAGAAAATACCGGTGCTGGAATCGGACAGATTTTTGAAACTGTGCCAAAAGCAAATACAAGAGTAGAAGTCGGAAGTTCCGTAGTAGTTCGTGTTCTTGCACAGAAACAGGCGGAGCCGGAAGAGGAAGAGTCCCAGGGCACAGAAGAAGAACCTAATACAGGAAATAATAACAACGGAACATCTGCTACCACAGGAGTTACAGCAACTTCAGGACAGTGGGCTGTTCAGAATGTGAAACTGACAAAACCTACGAATTATGAAGGTGGAGCTGTACAGCTTCGTTTAGTACAGAATGACAACGGTGATGAAACAAGTGGTGGAAAGGTAGTATTAGAAGGGGATTACATTGACTTCAACAAACAAATTGGTGATATTGTAGGAGAAGATGGTGTAGAAACCGGAACCCTGTATTTTGCAGAAAAGCAATCAGATGGAACCTACAAAACCATTTATAAATATCCACTGGAATTCAAAGAAGTACAGTAGAGTTAAAGTGGGTATGTTTCACAAACAAACTAAATAATAGACAAAAAGTAGAAATATTTCATTAAACAGCAATTAGGCATCTTAGTACTGTTCAAGCGAATCTGTCGAGCACTCTTTGAGACTACAGGCTCAAAGGGAGCGCAGACTGAGCGTAAACAGTACTAAGATGCCTAATTGCGTCCAAAGAATAATTCTGCTTTTTTCACAGGTTGCCATTATCCCCCAAACAGTATATAATGAGGAATGTGTAAAAAAGAAAGAAAAGGTAGGTTTTATGCAGGGAAGAATTATTAAGGGAATCGCCGGATTTTATTATGTGTCGGCGGAGAATCAGCAGGTATATGAATGTAAGGCAAAAGGGATTTTCAGAAAAGAGAAGTTGAAGCCTCTGGTGGGAGATTTTGTAGAACTGGAGATTCTGGATGAGGAAGACAAAAAGGGAAATGTAATAGCTGTTTTGGAGCGGAAGAATACCTTGATTCGTCCGGCTGTGGCAAATATTGACCAAGCCCTGGTGATTTTTGCGGCAAAGGAGCCAAATCCTAATTTTGCCTTGCTGGACCGTTTTTTGATTACTATGGAGAGACAAAAGATTCCTGTGGTAATCTGTATCAATAAAGAGGAACTTTTCCAGGAAGAGGAAAGAGAGAAAATTCAGGATATGTATGAACCCTGCGGTTACCAGGTTTTGTTTACCAGTGCAAAGAGAGAGCAGGGGATTCAGAAACTGCGGGAAGTGCTGCAAAATAAAACCACAGCAGTGGCAGGCCCTTCCGGTGTGGGCAAATCTTCACTTACTAATCTGCTGGCTCCCGGAATCCAGATGGAGACAGGTGAAATCAGCAAGAAGCTGGGAAGAGGCCGCCATACCACCAGACATACCCAGCTTATTGAATTAGAGAAAAACACGTATCTTATGGATACCCCTGGATTTACCTCCTTTTATGTGGAAGATATGGAAAAGGAAGAATTGCGGTTTTATTTCCCGGAGTTTTCGCCATATGAAGGAACTTGCAGATTTTTGCCCTGTACCCATACCCATGAACCTGGCTGCAGTGTAAAAGAAGCTCTGGAGAATGGTAAAATCAGTAAGGAACGTTATAAAAATTATGTTGACATGTATCGAGAATTAGAGGAAAAACGGAGGTATTAGTACATGGAATATCAATTATCCCCTTCTATTTTGGCAGCGGATTTTTGCAATTTGGGAGACAACATCAGACGGGCAGAGCAGGCAGGAGCGAAATGGCTGCATATTGACATTATGGATGGGCAGTTTGTTCCGACGATTTCTATGGGAACTCCTGTGCTTGCATCTGTGAGAAAAGTAAGCAACCTGTTTCTGGATGTACATATTATGGCAAAAGAACCAGACCATCTCATAGAAGAACTGGTTGAGGCAGGCGCGGATATGATTACCGTTCATGCAGAGGCTTGTACCCATCTGGATAGAACCTTGCACCTGATTCGGGAATTAGGCTGCAAATGTGGCGTTGCCATTAATCCGGCTACTCCGGTTTCCGTGCTGGAGCATGTGCTGGGGCTGGCGGATATGGCGTTAGTGATGTCCGTAAATCCTGGCTTTGGAGGACAGGCATATATCCCCTACTGTACAGAAAAAATCCGAAGACTTCGCGCCATGGCAAAAGAGCAGAGGCTGGAACTGGACATTCAGGTAGACGGGGGAATTAATAAAACCACTCTTCCGGAAGTTTTAGAAGCAGGGGCTAACATTATTGTGGCAGGCTCTGCTGTGTTTAAGGGCAATATTGAAGAAAACATAAAAGAGCTGAAAGGAATGATGGAAGAATAATGGATACTTTACTGCTGTGTGGCGGTCCTTTGGAAGAGGATTTCGCCTTAACGGTGTTGGAAGATTTAAAACCAGACTGTATTATTGGAATTGATAGAGGGCTGAATTTTTGCTACAGGCAGAACATACATCCAGATTATATTTTAGGGGATTTTGACAGTATTGATCGGGAAGTTCTGGATTATTATGAACATCAGTCTGAAATTCCGGTGAAGCGCTATAAACCGGAAAAAGACGCCACAGATACCAGAATCGGCCTGGAGCTTGCCATAAAGCTGGGCAGCAGCCGGGTATTCCTGCTGGGCGCCACAGGGGGGAGACTGGACCATTATATGGGAAATCTGCAGTCGCTGACTGCGGCAAGAATCCAGGGCGTGGAGGCGTGGATTCTGGACAGCCGCAACGCCTTAACAGTTTTGGATAAGCCTTTTACCATTCAAAAAGAAAAACAATTCGGTAAATATGTTTCCTTTTTTTCCATGAGTGATAAGGTTGAAGGCATGACTTTAACAGGATTCAAATATCCACTGCATGAGTACACCATGACGAATTATGACGGAATTGGCGTCAGCAATGAGATTCAGGAAGAAACAGCAAGGGTGGAATTTCGGACGGGCATGGTGTTGATGGTGATGTCGAGAGATTAAAAGAGGAGGGCAAAGGGATGAGCAGTTATGAGGAATATATACAACAGGGCTTAGGTGGAGAGGCGCCGTTAAAAGTGATTCTCTGCGGGAATGTAGAGGAAGCAGAGAAGGATAAGATTGGCGTTGTCTCAGTGGTGTATGCCACTGAAAAGAAAGAATGGGCAGAACAAAAGATAAGAGAACTGACAAAGGCACATCCAGAGCGGTATTATATGGTTTACAGTGTACCCCTGGATGTGGATTTGACAGAACTTTCTCATTATCCGTCCATTGCAATCAGCAGGGAGGATTTGGAGTAAAAAATATCATGGATGGGGAGATTTACAAAAAAATCTCCCTAAAGCATTTCATAATTTCTCTTAAGGTTTCCTGGTTTAGCTGGTAATACACCCGCCCATCTTTTTTCTCAACAGTTACCATATGATTAGAGAGCAGAAGACTCATATGATGAGAGGCAGTTGCAGGGGTTAACTGTAGTTCTTCTGCAATTTCCAGGTTATATCTTCCATGGGATTTTAAAAGACACAAAATTTCAAATTTGCTTTTATCACCCAGAAGCTTTAAAATCGGTGGAAGCATTTCTTTGGCATTTTCTAAATTTTTCTGATACAAATCCAGCTTATTTGTCAGAACTCCCTGAAAAATAATAGTAGGTGTAATCCATTCCATGAGGGGAAGCACTGCTGTAAGGTAGAATCTTTTGGACTCTGGATGAAATTCTGACATAAGGCTGCATATTACATCCGAAGGCTCAGACGGAGCCTGGGACACTAATTTTTCTAACTGCTTTTTATTCTTTTGGAAGGTGACATCAAAAGCAGTACGGTTGTTTTCGTAAATATGGAAGAGTTCCTGGAATTTTCTTACCGGATTATGGATTAATTCCAATAGCCGCCATTTGGTATCCTCAGAGTATTCTGAGGACTGGAGCAATAAAAACCAGTTTTCCATGTCACTGGAATTAGAAGCCTTTTCGGAGTTCTTTTGTTTCAAAAATGAGTTCATTACAGAAAAAATATGGGATTGGGTTAGTTGGTCGGGTTCTGCGTTAGACTCAAAAAGTTCGGTTGCCATGGCCAGGACAGTGAGGAAAAATTCTGTATTGTATCCAAAGAAAAAGGTTTCTTCTTGCTTTAAAGCATAAGTATCTTCAAACACCTGTACATAATTATCTAAATAGGAAAGATACTGCTTATAAAACTGAGCTCCGTCGATATTCATTTCTTTTAAAGAATTTAGCAGATCTGTTTTTACCGCTTCAAAGTTTTTTGTCATATAGATAAGTCCCAGAGTTTCCAGGAAAGGATGCAGTGTTTTTGCGCCTTTGTTTTCCATATATACGTACATGCCTCCGTTTATATCATTTGCTTATAATGTACCACATAGTTAGCGTACTGTCTATTTTCTGTTCAATAACAAATCACAGACAAGTCCTACAGCGCCTAAGCCAAACAGACAGGCAGCAATTGATTTATGACCCTTTTCAGAAAAATGCAAAGCACCAATCATCAATCCGACTTCTACTATAGCAGATATAGATTTAGATACAATGCGAAAGGAACGTTTTTTCCATGCCTTATTTGCGGCAAATTCAATTTTGTTTGCAACATTTTCAATTTTTTGGTCTAAGTTAGACATCATAATCTCCTTTCTGTTGATATTATTTTATAAATACAATGTAACATACTATTTTATGAAAGTCAAATTAATTATATATATATCTAATTACAGGGGGGTGGATTTCTGGATGATTTTATGGAAACTCTATACAAAACATGATATTCGCATAAAAGCAGTTGTTGCTGTTATGAAGTTATTATTAGATAGAAATCTATTTTCGGGAGAAGCGTTGACATATAAGTAGAAAATTTTAAGCTCAAAGGGCGTAACCGCTCCATTGTTTCAAATACCAAAATAGATGTGGTAAGAAAGAGATTTGTAAAAATTATATAGAAGATATGAGAGATACGTGAGATGTGAGATGAAGAGAGGATATAAAATTTTTATTACTGTGATAGTATTTTATCCAGTATAGGTGCGGCTTGTATAGGTGTTGGTTTTGTGGGAGATTCAACATTATCCTTTGGTATGAGATTCGTTTGTAATTTCTTTTTTATTATGCAAGCCATAGCAACGGCATGGGTTGTAATCAGTTTGTTTAGAAAAGAATAGATATATCTGGCTTTATGCATTTAAAGGATATCTTTTTTGCAGTCAATCCTAAGACGAACTACTTTGTGCGTATGGATGCGAAGGTTAATGAATCACCGGGAACTTGAGGCATATAGGCTAAAAGTATTGTTTTATAATTTTTAGCCTACATTTTTCAGGCACGAATAGGTGGCGTTTAAGAAATTCTGAAATCTAATCTATTTATTCTAAAGCCGAATAGGTTGCTAAGAAAGATTTTATAAATTCAACTTATTTTTTCTTTATAGAAAGTAAGCTTAGAAGAGGAAAACATAAGATTTAGCCTATTTAGGACGAAAAAAAGTAGGCTTACATGAGAAAAACATACAATCTAGCCTATTGGAGCCACAGAAAAGTAGGTTGCAATGGGTAAGAACACGAAATTCTGCCTACCTTTGGTAGTCTAAAATATCTGTCTGTTAAGATTGAAAAACAAAGAACCTTATGCTATACTTTATACTTGCATTAGACTTTGAAATCGCTACGCCGCCATAAAATAAAATGGCGTAAAAAAGGCGTAAAAGAAAGATAGAGAAAGGCGAAAACCAAGTAAAATCAAGGGTTTTCGGACAGGTAAAGATAAAAATGAAATTAGGTATCGTAGGTCTCCCAAACGTAGGAAAAAGCACATTGTTTAATTCACTGACAAAAGCAGGAGCAGAGTCTGCAAATTATCCCTTCTGCACCATTGACCCAAATGTGGGAATTGTTCCAGTTCCGGATGAAAGATTGAAATTATTGGGAGATTTTTATCAGTCCAAAAAGGTGACTCCGGCAGTGATTGAATTTGTAGATATTGCCGGCCTGGTAAAAGGCGCATCCAAAGGTGAAGGTCTTGGAAACCAGTTTTTGGCAAACATTCGTGAGGTAGATGCTATTGTACATGTGGTAAGATGCTTTGAAGATGAAAATGTTATCCATGTAGACGGATGTATTGATCCGCTTCGTGATATTGAGACTATTAACCTGGAGCTGATTTTCTCTGATCTGGAAATCCTGGAGAGAAGAATTGCGAAAACTACAAAATCAGCCAGAATGGACAAGGAAGCAGCAAAAGAGCTGGAATTTTTAAAAGAGATTAAAGCGCATCTGGAAGGTGGAGAACCGGCTTCTTCTATGGAACTGGAAAATGAGGACCAGGAATTATATATGAAGGGCTATAACCTGCTTACCTGGAAACCAGTTATCTATGCTGCAAATGTATCCGAAGATGATCTTGCCGATGACGGAGCCTCCAATCCTTATGTACAGCAGGTTCGTGAGTATGCCTCTAAGACAAACAGTGAAGTGTTTGCACTGTGTGCAGAAATTGAACAGGAAATCTCAGAACTGGAAGAAGATGAGAAGAAAGAATTTCTGGAGGATTTGGGAATACAGCAGTCCGGTCTGGAAAAATTAATTATTGCCAGCTACCGTTTGTTAGGACTTTTAAGTTTCCTTACATCAGGAGAGGATGAGACAAGAGCATGGACCATTAAGGTGGGAACAAAGGCGCCTCAGGCAGCAGGAAAAATTCATACGGATTTTGAACGTGGATTTATTAAAGCAGAAGTAGTTAACTATCAGGATTTACTGGATTGCGGTTCCTATGCAGGCGCCAGAGAAAAAGGTCTGGTTCGCATGGAAGGCAAGGAATATGTAGTTCAGGACGGAGATGTGATTCTTTTCCGTTTTAATGTTTAAAGATTACTATACAAATGCATAAAAAGTTCGGTACTGTCAAAGTATAAGAGAAATGTCAGAACCTGTGACAGACAGAAAACAACAGGAGAGTGCAAATGACCCGAAAAGAGCTGAAATGGGAAATCGAACACACAAGAGAGCAATTAGATGCTGCGATTGAACAAAAATACTGCTTCCTTGAGATTTTAAAAATCAGCAGAATGTTAGATTGCCTGATTGAAGAGTACATGATAATGAATCAGCAAAGCTGTTCATAAGGACAGCAGACGGAAGAAGAAAAAAGATGGAAAACCCTGGAAACCATAGATGTTTTCAGGGCTCCGTCTTTTTTTATTTTTGCAGAAAAACATATGTTCCCCCTTGCAGAATTACTTATCTTGGTATAGAATGAATGCATAAGTGGTAGAAAGTGGTGAGAAGTGGTGGGAAATGGGGCACTGGTGGCAGAAGTGTCTCACACAGACCATGAAGATTAGGAAGGGGAGATTCCTGATCTGCGAAAGAAGAGGTCATTCATTATGTTTATGGGAGAGTATAGTCATACAATCGATGCCAAGGGCAGGATGATTATTCCCTCCAAGTTCAGGGAAGAGCTTGGAGAGAATTTCGTGTTGACAAAAGGCTTGGATGGCTGTCTTTCCATTTATCCAAATGAAGAATGGAAGAACTTCGAAGAAAAGCTGAAAGCTTTACCACTTAATGATAAAAATGCAAGAGCCTTCTTACGTTTCTTTGTGGCCAGTGCAACCTTATGTGAACTGGACAAGCAGGGGAGAATTCTCGTACCGTCAACGCTGCGGGAGTTTGCAGGTCTGAATAAGGATGTGGTACTCACGGGAAATCTTACAAGAATTGAAGTCTGGAGTAAGGAAAAGTGGTTGGAGAACAGCAATTATGAGGATATGGATGCTATTGCAGAAGGAATGCAGAGTATGGGCATTGTAATCTGAGAAAATGCTAGGAGAGAATCATGGAATTTAAACACAAATCCGTATTACTGGAAGAAACTGTTGGGAATTTGAAGGTAAAACCTGACGGGATTTATGTAGATGGAACACTGGGAGGCGGCGGACATTCCTATAGGATATGTCAGCAGTTATCTGCCAAGGGGAGCTTGATAGGCATAGATCAAGATGAAGCTGCAATAAGAGCTGCGGGGGAACGGTTACAGGAATTCAGGGAGCAGGTAACTATCATCCGCAGCAATTATTGCAACATGAAAAAAGAATTACAGAAGATAGGAATCACATCTGTAGATGGGATTATTTTGGATTTGGGGGTATCTTCCTACCAGTTGGATAACAGCCAGCGGGGATTTACGTACAGGGAGGATGTCCCTCTTGACATGCGTATGGACCAGAGAAATCCAAGAACAGCCAGAGACATTGTGAATACTTACACAGAACAGGAACTGTACCGGATTATCAGGGACTACGGAGAAGACAAGTTTGCAAAAAACATTGCAAAGCACATCTGCCTGGCAAGACAGGAGAAGAGTATAGAAACAACAGGAGAATTGTCTGAGATTATTAAACGGGCAATTCCCATGAAAATGCGTGCAGTGGGAGGCCATCCGGCCAAGAAGACATTTCAGGCTATCAGGATTGAACTGAATCAGGAACTGGATGTGCTGAGAAATACACTGGATGATATGATTGACCTTTTGAATAATAAGGGAAGGATTTGTATTATTACATTTCATTCTTTGGAAGACCGTATTGTGAAGACGATTTTTAAGCAAAATGAGAATCCATGTACCTGTCCACCGGGATTTCCGGTGTGTGTATGTGGAAATGTGTCAAAAGGGAGAGTGATTACCAGAAAGCCAATTCTTCCAAGCGAAGAGGAGCTTGAGGTAAATCCACGTTCAAAGAGTGCAAAGCTAAGAGTGTTTGAGAAAGTTAAGCAGTAAAAGCAGTAGCAGGAAAATAACCTGGTAAGGGAGAACTTCATGGCAAGTACAAGGAACCATAACCGATATGACAACAGAAGAGCGCAGGTGCGTCAGGCATACTATGAAGATGGGAATGCAGCGCGCCGTTTGGAAGAGGTACCTGTTCGGCCAAAGAAGAAACTGAGCAAAACTGCACAGAAGAACCGGGCGAAAAGCACCAATATGGGAAAGGGTTATATTGCTTTCCTGATTTTGGTCTGTGCTTTGGCAACCGGAGCCTGCGTACACTATATTAAACTGACCGCGCTTGTAACAGCGCAAAAGAGCGCAGTAGATGCAAAGGAACTGGAGCTTAATGAACTGAAATCTGATAATGACGCATATTACAGTGAGATTATGACAAATGTGGATTTGGAGGAAATCCGCGACAGAGCCATTAATGAATTGGGAATGGAATACGCGGAGGAAGACCAGATTAAGTATTATACACCGGGAAATAATAACTACGTAAGACAGTATCAGGACGTACCAGAAAAATAAGCAGGTGGAAGATTGAGAAAAAACGAATCAAAACAAAGAAAACTTACGAAGAAGATGAAGATAAAGCTGGCGGGGGTATTTGGATGTTCTCTGCTGGCTTTAGTCGGTTTATTGGTGGGAATTACCTGGATTAATGCAAAGTCAGGCAATAAATATACCCAGCAGGTTCTCACACAGTCTCAGCAGCAGTACACAGATACTACGGTTCCTTTCCGAAGGGGCAGTATCACAGACCGCAACGGAACCATGCTGGCAAATAGTGTGAAGGTTTACAACCTGGTTTTAGACTGTGTGGAAATCAATAATAACGATAAATACAAGGATCCTACCAAAGCTGCTTTGGAAGAATATTTTGATATTGAGCAGGATGTGGTGGATGGTCTGCTGACAAATGAGGAAACAAAGGACAGCAGATACCAGATTCTGAAAAAAGAAGTTACCATGGATGAGCGCCGCGCTTTTGAGGAATCTTTGGAAGTGCCGGAAAGCAAGGAAGAACAAGAGGCTCTGGGGGAAGAAGAAATTACCAGGCGTCAGAGAGTAAAGGGCGTTTATTTTGAGGATACTTATAAGCGGATTTATCCTCTTGGAAGTCTGGCCTGTGATGTAATCGGCTTTACAGATGCAGGAGATACGGCTACCTGGGGGCTGGAAGGCTATTATAACAGTACCTTAAACGGAACCAATGGACGAACCTTTGGTTATCTTTCGGATAATTCTTCTCTGGAGCAGAACATTATTGACCCGGTCAATGGGAAGAATCTTACCACAACCCTGGATGCCACCATTCAGGAAATTGTGGAGAAGTATATTTCAGCCTTTGACAGAGCTTTGTCTGCGGGACCTAATAACAAGAAAAATGCGAAGAAAAAAGGTGCGGAAAATATTGCTGTTATTATTCAGAATCCTAATAATGGAGAGATTCTGGCTATGGCAAGTTCAGGAACCTATGATTTGAATAATCCCCGTGATTTAAGCGGAAGCTACACAGAGTATGAAATTGAAAACATGGATGATGAAGAGACAAAGGAAGCTTTGTTTGATATGTGGAAAAACTACTGTGTCAGCCAGAACTTTGAACCGGGTTCCACATTTAAGCCTGTGGTTGTGGCAAGCGCTTTGGAATCAGGAGCAATTACAGAGGCAAACCGTTTTATCTGTGACGGTGGAGAGGAAATCGGTGAAGATTATGTCCGCTGCGCTGTTTATCCGGATAGCCATGGTTCTCAGAGCCTTGGGGAGGTTATTCAGAACTCCTGTAATGACGGAATGATGGCTATTGGACGAAAAATGGGTACGAAGTTATTTCTGGAATACCAGAAGAAATTTAATTTTGGCACCAGAACAGGAATTGACCTTCCGAGTGAGGAGACGGGACTTTTGTTCTCAGAAGATAATATGTATGAGATGGAATTGTCTACCTCTGCTTTTGGACAGGGCTTTAACTGTACTATGATTCAGGAAATTTCGGCGATTTCTGCGGCAATTAATGGTGGTACTTATTATCAGCCTCATTTGGTAAAGGAAATTACAGACGAAGATGGAAAAACCGTAAAAAATATTAATCCTAATGTATTAAAACAGCCTGTTTCTGAAGAAGTATCTGCCAAAATCAGAGAGTATATGGGACTGAGTGTCACCAATGGTACCAGCCGCTCTGCAAAGGTGCAGGGATATTCCATGGGTGGTAAAACGGGAACAGCGGAAAAATTAAATGAGAAAGAAAAGGGAAATTATCTGGTATCTTTCATTGGATTTGCGCCTCTTGATAAACCGGAAATGGTGATTTATACAGTTGTAGATACGCCAAACGTGGAAAAGCAGGCGTCCAGTACCTACGCCCAGTATTTATCACAGGCAATTATGTCTGAGGTGCTGCCATATATGAATATTTATCAGGATGAGCCTGTAGTGGAGGAAACGGTATTGTGGCAGGGCTTCTACGGTGTTCCTAAAATGACAGATATTGTGGAAGACGGAGTTTCCAATCCATACGGAACAATTCTGGATCAGGGCTTTGGAGATGGAGACCCCATTGACGAAGAGGATATTAATGACCAGGAGACAGACGGAATTACCAATGAAGACGCGGGAATCGAGGCAGATGACCCGGAATATGAGGATGAATATGATTTAGACGAATTAGAAGATGATATCAGAAGATAAAAAGAGAAGCTGTGGCATGAAAGCGTAAGGTGCATTTTCATGTCACAGCTTTTTGTCATAGAAACATGTGTTGGACATATAGTATAAGGATAAACCTGCAAGGCGGCAAATATGAGAAAAAACAGGACTTACCATAAGAAGAAAACAGTGATTGTATTTTTAGGATGTATGTGTATGCTTTTGGGGCTTATGGGGCGTATGGTTTATCTTATGGTAATCCGTTCCGATTATTACGCAAAAAAAGCAGAGGAACTGCATGAACGTGAGCGTGATATTAAGGCTGCCAGAGGAAGGATTCTGGATAGAAATGGGGAGGTGCTGGCGGATAATAAAGCAGTGTGCACTATTTCTGTGATTCACAGCCAGGTGAAAGAACCGGAAAAAGTCATTGCCATGTTGTGTAAGGAACTGGGGCTGTCTGAGGAAACAGCAAGAAAGAGGGTGGAAACTGTATCAGCCATTGAACGAGTTAAAACCAATGTAGAGAAAGACGTGGGAGACAAAATCCGGAGCTATGGTCTGGAGGGAGTAAAGGTAGATGAGGATTTTAAGCGGGAGTATCCCTATCAGGAGCTGGCGTCCAAGGTTCTTGGATTTACCGGAGGGGATAATCAGGGAATCATTGGACTGGAGGTTATGTATGAAGAAGCCCTTCGGGGAATTGATGGAAAGATTCTTACCATAACAGATGCCAGAGGGGTTGAATTATCAGAACTTGGTGAACAAAGGGTGGAGCCTGTGCCGGGATATGACCTGCATGTCAGTCTGGACAAAAACATTCAGATGTATGCTCAGCAGGCTGCCTGGAAGGTTATGGAAGAAAAACAGGCAGATGCGGTGTCCATTCTTCTTATGAACCCTCAGACCGGAGAAATTTATGCCAATGCCAATGTGCCGGAGTTTAATCTCAATGAGCCCTTTACCCTGAATACAGATGAGGACACTTCCGGCATGACAGAAAAAGAACTTCAGGATGCCTGTAATAAAATGTGGAGAAATCTTACCATAAATGACACTTATGAACCTGGCTCTACCTTTAAAATTATTACTATGGCAGCAGGACTTTCCCAGGGAGTGGTGCACATGGAGGATCGGTTTTCCTGTCCGGGTTTTAAGATTGTGGAAGATAGAAGAATTCACTGCCACAAGCGGACAGGACATGGAGCGGAGAGCTTTGTAGAAGGAGCCATGAATTCCTGTAACCCTGTTTTTATTGAGGTGGGGCTGCGCCTTGGAGTGGATAATTATTTCCGGTATTTTAAGCAGTTTGGTTTGATGGAAAAGACAGGAATCGATCTTCCGGGAGAAGCATCCACGATTATGCACAAACAGGAAAAAGTAGGAGAGGTAGAGCTGGCTACCATTTCTTTTGGCCAGTCTTTTCAGATTACCCCCATACAACTGGCAACCACTGTAAGCTCCCTGATTAATGGGGGAAAACGGATTACGCCGCATTTTGGAGTAAAAGTGACAGACCGGGAAGGAAATCTGGTGGAAACCCTTCGCTATCCGGAGAAGGAGGGGATTGTATCAGAGGAAATTTCAGAACAGGTGCGTTACATTCTGGAAAAGGTGGTGTCAGAAGGCTCCGGTAAAAATGCTGCCATAGAGGGAAGAACCATTGGAGGAAAGACTGCAACCTCCCAGACGCTGCCAAGAAGCGCTCACCGCTATATTTCTTCGTTTCTTGGCTTTACTCCGGCACAGGAACCTCAGGTATTGGGGCTGTGTCTGATTCATGATCCCCAGGGTGTGTACTATGGAGGAACCATTGCGGCTCCTGTTATCCGGGATATCTTTGACAACATTCTTCCGTATATGGGGATTCAAGGTTGATAAATGAGGGAAAAAGCATTATACTGAAAAAGAGTAAAATACATAAAAAAGAGGTGTACTATGACAGAATTTACTATGGCATTACCAGTGCTGATTGCCTTTGCAATCAGTGTATTATTAGGACCGATTGTGATTCCTTATCTGAGAAAACTGAAAATGGGACAGACAGAGCGTGTAGAAGGCGTGCAGTCTCATCTGAAAAAGGCAGGAACTCCTACCATGGGCGGTATTATTTTCCTTTTGTCCACGGTAGTGACTTCCCTGATTTATGTGAAGGATTACCCAAAGATTATTCCAATCCTGTTTCTTACCCTGGGCTTTGGGATTATCGGATTTCTGGATGATTATTTAAAAGTAGTTCTGAAACGTTCAGATGGTCTCATGCCTGGACAGAAAATGGCATGTCAGATTGTGGTGACAGGAATTTTTGCTTTTTATCTCATGAAGTTTACAGACGTTCCTATGACCATGAAAATTCCATTTATGCCGGGACATGAGATTGATTTTGGTATTCTTACCATTCCCATTCTGTTTATTGCAGTAATTGGAACGGTAAATGGTGTGAACTTTACAGACGGGCTGGACGGGCTGGCTTCTTCTGTGACCATTATGGTGGCAACCTTTTTCTCTGTTATGGCCATTGGAACAAAAAGCGGCATTGAACCCATTACTTGCGCGGTAGTTGGGGCGCTTATGGGATTTTTACTGTTTAATGTATATCCTGCCAAGATTTTCATGGGGGATACAGGTTCTCTGGCCTTAGGAGGCTTTGTGGCGGGAACAGCTTATATGCTGCAGATGCCTTTGTTTATTATTCTGGTTGGTCTTGTTTATGTGGTGGAAGTGCTTTCTGTTATGATTCAGGTTACTTATTTTAAGGCCACCCATGGAAAGCGTTTCTTCAAAATGGCTCCTATTCATCATCATTTTGAGCTGTGCGGATGGTCTGAAACCAGAATCGTGGCAGTATTCTCCGTTGTAACAGCAGTATTATGCCTCATAGCTCTTATGGGTGTTTAACAGGCAGAGAAGATTGGAAAACGAGGAAAAGAAGTATGAAATTGCTAAGAAGTGAAGTAGAGAATAAAAAGGTGCTGGTATTTGGTTCCGGAATCAGCGGTATCGGCGCTGTGAAGCTTTTGGAAGCCTTAGAAGCCAGGGTGGTGCTTTATGATGGAAATGAAAAGCTTCAGGAGGAACAAATCAGAAAACAACTGGGGACTGGCTCTGTCTGCAGCATTGTACTGGGAGAACTTCCAAAAGAGCTGATTTCTACCCTGGATCTGGTGGTTATGAGCCCGGGGGTACCTTTGGACATCCCTGCTGTAGAGCAGTTAAGGACAGCGGGAATTCCCATTTGGGGCGAGGTGGAACTGGCATATCAGATGGGAGCAGGAAAGGTGCTTGCCATTACAGGGACCAATGGAAAAACCACAACCACAGCCCTGTTGGGTGAGATTATGAAAGCAGACCGGGCAGCCAGAAATACCTATGATGAGGTTTATGTGGTAGGAAACATTGGAAATGCTTATACAAAAGAAGCTCTTTCCATGAAAGATACCAGTTGTACGGTTGCAGAAATCAGCAGTTTTCAGTTGGAAACCGCAGATACCTTCAGACCGGATGTGTCCGGAATTTTGAATATTACAGAGGATCATTTAAACCGTCATCATACCATGGAAGAATATATCCGGGTAAAAGAGCTGATTGCAGCAAATCAGACCAAAGAGGATTATTGCATTTTAAATTATGAAGACCCGGTATTACGGGAATTTGCAGCCGGCTGTGGGGCAACCGTAGTCTTTTTCTCAAGTGTACAAAGACTTGAGCAGGGCATCTTTCTGGAAGATGGCAAAATCCTTTTAAGAACCAAAGACCAGGAGCTGGAAATTGTAGATACGAAGGATTTGAAGCTGTTGGGACAGCATAATTATGAAAACGTAATGGCAGCCTCAGCCATGGCATATTATGCAGGAGTTCCAGTGGAAATTATCCGAAGGGCAGTGACAGAATTTAAAGCTGTGGCTCACAGAATTGAGTTTGTGGATGAAATTCAGGGTGTGGCTTATTACAATGATTCTAAGGGAACGAATCCGGATGCAGCCATTAAGGGGATTCAGGCCATGAACCGTCCAACGCTGTTGATTGGGGGAGGCTATGACAAGGAGTCCTCCTATGAAGAGTGGATTGAGGCTTTTGACGGAAAGGTGAAATATCTGGTGCTCATAGGCCAGACCAGAGAAAAAATTCAGGAAACTGCCCATGCCTGCGGATTTATGAATACCATTCTGGCAGATAATCTGGAAGAAGCAGTGAATATCTGTGCGCAAAAAGCACAAAAAGGAGATGCAGTGCTTCTTTCTCCCGCATGTGCAAGCTGGGGACAATTTGATAACTATGAACAGCGGGGAGATAAATTTAAAGAATATGTAGGCAGACTGAAAGCATATAAATAAAGGAACTGGTTGCACAAGGGGAGAGCTGCTTTGGACAGGGAAAAGAAGAAAGAAAGGCATTTTGATTATGTGCTGTTGTGTTTGGTAATACTTCTGGTTCTTTTCGGGCTGTTATTTCTATATAGTACCAGCGCTTACAATGGAAGAGTGAAATTTCATGATGCTGGGTATTATTTTAAGAAACAATTATTTGCCACTTCCCTTGGACTTGTGGGAATGTATCTGGTTTCCTGTATGGATTATCATATGCTGGTAAGGTTTGCGCCTTTTTTCTATGTTGTTTCATTGCTGTTATCCCTGGCAGTTTTGATGTTTGGGGATGAATATAATGGTTCCAGGCGCTGGCTGTCCCTGGGACCTTTCTCTTTTCAGCCATCGGAATTTGCCAAAGTAGCAGTGATTCTGCTTCTGACCTGTGTGATTGAAAAAGGAAAGGAGCAGAAACAGGGGATGCTGCAAATGGCAGGAACCATGGCTTTGCTCCTTCCTATTGTGGGGCTTGTGGGAACCAATAACCTGAGTACAGCAATTATTATTCTGGGCATTGGTGTGATTCTTATTTTTGTGTCCAATCCCAGGTATCTGCCCTTTGTGGGAATCGGAGTCAGCGGGATTTTGTTTATTGGAATTTTTTTAAGTATGGCCAGCTACCGTCTGGAACGTCTTGCAATCTGGCAGAATCCGGAAGCCTATGAAAAAGGGTTCCAGACCATACAGGGCTTATATGCCATAGGAAGCGGTGGGATTTTCGGGAAAGGCCTGGGAAACAGTCTGCAAAAGCTGGGTTTTGTACCGGAGGCTCAGAATGATATGATTTTTTCCATTGTATGTGAAGAGACCGGACTTGTAGGAGCCTGTCTTTTAATTCTGTTGTTTGGCCTTCTTATCTGGCGTCTTATGGTGATTGCCACTCATGCAAAAGATTTGTGCGGGGCGCTTATTGGCGCAGGCATTATGGGGCATATGGCTATGCAGGTGATTTTAAATATTTCAGTTGTAACCAACACCATTCCCAATACAGGAATTACTCTTCCCTTTGTAAGCTATGGTGGAACTTCTGTGTTATTTCTTCTGGGGGAAATGGGGCTTGCGCTTTCTGTAAGCCGTTATGAGGAACCATAAAAGAAGAAGGGCATACACTATAGTATGGTTGAATCTGAGCGCAGAGGAGTGTATGGCTTGAATGGAATAAAGATTACAGGAGGAATTCCTTTACAGGGTGAAGTGCAGATACAGGGATCTAAAAACGCGGCATTGCCAATGATGGCTGCCGCGCTTTTAAATAGGGGAACTACTGTGCTTTTGGGATGTCCGAAAATCTCTGATGTATTTCTTATGGAGCATATTTTAAACCATCTGGGAGCAAAAACCTGCTGGAAAGGCAATACACTGGAGATTCATGGAGGGGACATTACAACTTTTACGGTAGATGAGGAGGCAGGAAGCCAGATGCGTTCTTCCGTGGTGCTTCTTGGCAGTCTTCTGGGACGGTGCCAAAGTGCGGCAGTTCCTTATCCGGGAGGGTGTGTTATTGGAAAGAGGCCCATTGATTTACATCTGGATGCCTTAAAGCGTCTGGGAGCAGTATTTCGGGAAGAGAATGGGATGCTTATAGCAGAAACATGTGGCCTTCAGGGGGCGGTGATTTCTTTTCCGAAATCCAGTGTGGGGGCTACGCAAAATGCTATTTTAGGTGCTGTCTGCGCCAGCGGAGAATCACTGCTTCTGGGGTGTTCCAAAGAGCCGGAGGTTACCTGGCTATGCAGATTTCTAAAGGCGGCCGGAGCCCATATTTTGGGAGAAGGAACAGATACTTTGAGAATCAGAGGGGTTAGGGAACTGCACGATGTAGAATTTCAGATTCCGGCAGATCGTATTGCCGCCGGTACTTATGTTTGTGCTAGTGCCATTACCAGGGGAGAAGGCGTGCTTTTGGGTGCTCCCATTGGGGAAATGGAAGCGCTTCTTTGGGCTTACGGGAAAATAGGTGGACAATATAGGTATAACAGTGGTAAACTAACGTTACACAGTTTAAATGCCACGAAGCCTGTCCGGCTTTTGGAAACCCAGATATATCCCGGCTTTCCTACGGATCTTCAATCGGTATTTATGGCGGTTTTAGCTACGGCAGAAGGGGATAGCTGTATTGTGGAAAACATTTTTGAAGACCGCTTTAAAATGGTTTCTCAATTACAGAAAATGGGGGCTTTGATTGAGGTTTGTCAAAGCAAAGCCAAAATCCGGGGAAACAGTCTTACAGGTGCAAGGGTAGAAGCTCAGGAATTAAGAGGCGGCGCAGCGCTGGTTCTGGCAGGCCTGGCAGCCAGGGGGGAGACTTATGTGGAGAACAGGCATTTTATTGAACGTGGCTATGAGGATATCTGCAGAGATCTTTCTCATATGGGAGCCAGGATTTTAAAAGATTAAGGGGACATTTATGAGTAAAAGAAAGCTATACAGGATTCTGATAGAGGCAGTGGCAGCAGTGATGATTCTTGCGGCGCTGGTGTTTTTTGTAGGATTTCGGGTTACGAAAGTACAAATTGAGGGTAATCAGTATTATACAGATGAGGAAATTAAGAAGATGGTGCTGGATGCGCCAAACGCGGGAAACTCTATTCTGGTTATGATGACCAAAACAGAGGAAAAAACAAAAGATGCACAAATGATTGACCATGTGACCATTAAGCGGAAGAACAGAAATACCATTGTGGTAAATGTAAAGGAAAAACAGATGGTAGGCTGCCTGGAATTTCAGGGGCAGTATGTGAATTTTGACCGTCAGGGTGTAATCCAGATTATTACAGAGGAGCAAATGGAAGGAGTTCCCTTGATTGATGGCCTGAGCGTGAAGTCTGTGAAAGTAGGACAAAAGCTAAAAGGAATTAATACGAAGAAGCTGAATACGATTTTGAGTGTTGGAAAAATGCTGGAAAAATCAGAGCAGAAACCGGACCGGCTGGTTTTTAATAATATGAATCAGTTGGTACTCTATTATGGAGAGGTGGAAGTACGTCTTGGAAATGACGAAAATATGGATGAAAAGATGAACCGTTTATCTGGAATTTTGCCGCAGCTTGAGGGCATGGAAGGTATTCTTCACCTGGAGAATATTACGGAAGATACAACGGGTGTAGTGTTTGATAATGCAGCAGCAGAAGAGGAGGAAGAAGAACAGGAGGGAGAAAATCAGGATCCTTCTTCTCAGTCCGAAACGACAACTCCGCCTGCCGGTATTTTAACTCAGGAAGAAAATCAGGAAGGTGAAGAGCAGAACAATGAGGATGAACCGGAGGAGAATACAGGAGAAGAGGAGGAGTTTGATGATTCTCAACTGGAATACAGTGATGGAACAGATGCAGCAGAGTCCAAATCAGGGGCAAATCCGGAAGAATAGAGAAAGAAAATCTAAAAAATGGAGAAAAAATTCTTAAAAAGTAAATTTAGCAGTTGATAAATTTAAAAAAAGCATTTATTATATATCTATATGCAAACATATGAAACTGCAAATTATCTGAAGATATTATACATTTGAAAGCATACAAGGGAACTAAAGGAGGAAATACCGTGTTAGAAATCATGACAAACGAAGCGGAGTCATCTGCAAAAATTATTGTTGTAGGTGTAGGCGGAGCTGGAAATAATGCAGTAAACAGAATGGTGGAGGAAGCCATCAGCGGAGTAGAATTCATCGGAGTGAATACAGATAAGCAGGCGCTTACTTTGTGTAAGGCTCCTACGGTTATTCAGATTGGTGAGAAGCTTACCAAGGGATTAGGAGCAGGTGCAAAACCGGAAATCGGTGAAAAAGCTGCGGAAGAAAGTATCGAAGAAATCAGACAGGCTATCCAGGGTGCCGATATGGTATTCGTTACCTGCGGTATGGGAGGCGGAACAGGAACAGGTGCTGCTCCTGTAGTTGCCGGAGTTGCCAAGGAAATGGGAATTCTGACCGTAGGTGTTGTGACAAAACCTTTCCGTTTTGAAGCAAAAACCCGTATGAGCAACGCTTTGTCAGGAATTGAAAAATTAAAGGACAGCGTAGATACTCTGATTATTATTCCGAATGATAAACTTCTGGAAATCGTAGACCGCCGCACAACCATGCCGGAAGCGCTGAAGAAGGCAGACGAAGTTCTGCAGCAGGCAGTACAGGGTATCACAGACCTGATTAATCTGCCGGCTCTGATTAATCTGGACTTTGCAGATGTTCAGACTGTTATGATTGATAAAGGTGTGGCACATATTGGTATTGGTGAAGGAAAGGGCGACGACAAGGCAATGCAGGCTGTACAGCAGGCTGTATCCAGTCCACTTCTGGAAACTACTATCGAAGGTGCATCTCATGTTATTATTAACGTATCCGGTGATATTTCACTTATGGATGCCAACGATGCGGCTACTTATGTACAGAACTTAACAGGAGAAGATACCAATATTATCTTTGGTGCTCTGTATGATGATAAGGAAGCAGATTTCGTAAGAATTACAGTTATTGCTACTGGTCTGGATGATGAAACAACCAGAAAAGCCAGCGTATCAAAAGATAAAAAAGCAGCAGGAACAGGAAGAACAGTAAGAACTCAGGCAGCTCCACAGCAGCAGTCGGTTCAGGAACCACAGCAGTCTGCAGGTTTTCAGCAGCCAACCTTCCAGCAACCTACGTTCCAGCAGCCGAATCTCCAGTCTGCACAGACTACTTTTACCAGTAATGTACCAAAGAGAGATATCCAGATTCCGGATTTCCTGAAAAACAGAAGATAAAAAGGTAAAATAAAAACTCCCATAGAAACCGGTTAGCGGTTTGACTGTGGGAGTTTTTTCGTTTGTTTCTGTTTCTGCGCTTTTCAACTTGACAGTAATGAAGTTTCCTTTTAAACTGATAAGAAAGAATGTTTCAGGACAGGAGGCTTTATCATGCTGCAAATTACGGGAAAAACATGTCTTACAGGATTGCTTGGAAGTCCGGTGGCTCATAGCATTTCTCCTCTTATGCATAATTTCAGTTTTGGAAAACTGGGAATTAACTGGGTATATTTGTGTTTTGATGTGAAGGAAGATGGATTAAAAGAAGCGGTACAGGGGCTTCGCGCCTTACAGGTAAAAGGCTTTAATCTTACCATGCCGAATAAAAATAAGATTTTAGAGTATTTAGACGAACTTTCTCCGGCTGCCCGTCTCATAGGGGCTGTGAATACAGTGGAAAACCGGGATGGCAGACTGATTGGACACAATACAGATGGTGTTGGGTTTATGCAGTCTGTAAGAGAGCAGGGAATCCGCATGGAGGGAGAAACCATGACGCTTCTGGGAATGGGAGGAGCTGCCACTGCTATTTGCGCCCAGGCAGCGCTTGATCAGGTGGGAACCATTCATGTGTTTGCGCGGTCAGGAAGCAGACACCGCCTGAGAATGGAAGGACTTCAGAAGGCATTGGCAAAGGAAACCGCCTGTACCATTGAATTTCACGATTTGGAAGAACCAAGAGAGCTTCGGGAGGCTCTGACAAAGAGCAGGCTTTTGGTAAATGCAACTTCTGTGGGGATGGCGCCGGATACAGAGAAATGTCTGATTCCGGATAACAGCTTTTTATACGAAGAGCTGGCTGTGGCAGACATTATTTACAATCCATGGAAAACAAAATTACTTTGTATGGCAGAACAGGCAGGGTGTAAAGCGTTTAATGGTTATTCCATGCTTATCTGGCAAGGAGCTGAGGCCTTTCGTATCTGGACAGGGCAGGAGATGCCGGTGGATCAGGTACGAACTTATCTGAAAAGACAATAAGATCGGGAGAAAGAAGGAAAATATGAGGACAGTAACAGTAAAAAATCTGGTTATTGGGCAGGGAATGCCTAAAATCTGTATTCCCATTACAGGAAAAAACAGGGCAGAGATTGAACAGGATTTAGAAATCATCAGGTCCATGAAACCGGATCTGGCAGAATGGCGTGTAGATTGTTATGAAGCCGGGAAAAATGGTGAAACAATCTGGGAAATGTTAAGGACAATAAGTGACAAATTAGGTGAAATTCCGCTGCTTTTTACCTTCCGCACCAGACAGGAGGGAGGAGAAAAGGAGATTTTATACGAAGATTATGTAAAGCTGTTAGAAAAGGCAGCCAGAACAGGGCTGGCAGATTTGATGGATGTAGAAGTATTCTTTCAGCCGGAGGAAACAAAAGCGCTGATAAAAAGCCTTCAGGAATCCGGCGTTTTTGTGGTAGCTTCGAATCATCATTTTCAGAGAACACCAGATGCAGGAGAACTGCAGGAGCGTATGCGCTACATGGATGAGTGTGGAGCAGACATCCTGAAAATGGCGGTTATGCCTCAAGGCAGTTTAGATCTGTGTCCGGTTTTAGAGGCTACCATTCAGATGCACCAGGAATGTGAGAAACCCATAGTAACCATGTCCATGGGCGCATCCGGCGTATTAAGCAGAATCTGGGGCGAATTTACAGGCTCCTGTATTACTTTTGCAGCAGGCAGACAAGCCTCTGCACCTGGACAGATAAAAGCAGATGAGATGCGAAGTGTGCTGGAAAAGCTGCATCAAATCAAAGAGAGAAAAATTGACATAAAACAGGTAACATAAGGTGAAAAACAGGGCTTTTCACTGTCGAAAAGATTTTGAAAGCATACCTGTGGTTTTGACAAAATCAGCACCCCCTAACCTCTATAATGAACAGTACTTATTCCAGATAAGTAAGAGAGTCATGCAGAGGTTTAGGGGGTGTTTTGTGTACTGCGAATTTTACCTGGATGTGTTTTTCGTAGTCAACCTGATTCTGGACTTTCTGGTGCTTTGTCTTACCAATCAGATGCTTCGGGGAACTGCCAACCCCGGGAGAGCATTTTTGGGGGCAGGCATTGGAGCAGCGGGCATGTGTGGAATAGTGGTTACGTTAAACGGTCAGACGGTTTTTCTAATCCTGTTCTATCTGATTCTGGCAGCTATCATGGTATGGACTGGCTGTAAAGTACAGACAGTAAGAAGATTTCTGACAGCAATGAGTTTGTTTCTGGGAGGAAATTTTCTCATGGGCGGGCTTTTGTCAGTCCTGCCCCATCAAATCAGAAAGAGTGTATTTTCCTTTCTGGCAATCACGATTACCGCTTATTGGATGTTATACATAGGCATAAGACTCTGTAAATACTTAAAAGGAAAAGAACTTCCCATTTGTGAGGTCAGGGTGACCTTTCAGGGAAAAGAAATTATGGCAAGGGGACTTTATGATACGGGAAACTGTCTCAGGGATCAGGAGACAGGGAAAGCAGTATCGGTTATGGAGTACAGCAGTTTCTGCAGATTACTGAGCACTGAGCAGCGTGGAGAATTAGAACAGTTTTGCTCTATGAAAACAAAAGAATCAGGGGAGTGGGAGTTTTTACAGGCTTTGCATCCCCGGTTTTTGCTCTATACCAGTGTGGGATGCCGGGCAGGACTTTTGCCGGTGGTCACCGCAGACAGTCTGACTGTGCTGGCACATGGAGCCAGGAAGCACATCACACATGCAGCTATTGGACTTTCCAGGGAAGTGCTTTCCAACAGGGGAAGCTATGAAATGATCATTAGTCCTTCCATTTTGGACAATTAAGGAGGAGCTTTATGAATATGGACGTTTGTGTAAAAAAAGAATCGCAGTTTTCAAGATTTACAGGAATTTTGCTGCCAAGAGGAAACGAAATTCACTATATTGGAGGGGCGGAGGTATTGCCAGCACCGCTGAGCCAGGAAGAAGAGGCAGAAAAATTACAGGAGCTGACAGAACACGGGAGTCAACAGGCAAAATCCTGTCTGATTGAACATAATCTGCGTCTGGTTGTGTATATTGCGAAGAAGTTTGATAATACAGGTGTGGGGGTGGAAGACTTGATTTCCATTGGAACCATTGGATTAATTAAGGCAATTAATACCTTTAATCCTGTGAAAAAAATCAAGCTGGCTACCTATGCTTCCAGATGCATTGAAAACGAGATTTTGATGTATTTAAGAAGGAACAGCAAAACGAAAATGGAAGTTTCTATTGATGAACCGTTAAATGTGGACTGGGATGGAAATGAATTGCTGTTATCTGATATTTTGGGGACAGATGAGGATGTTATTTATAAAGATATTGAAAGTCAGGTAGAGCGGACGCTTCTTGGAAAAGCTATAGAAAAACTGACAAAACGGGAACAGACCATTGTAAGACTGCGGTTTGGAATCAATATGCCGGATGGAAGAGAGAAAACGCAAAAAGAAGTGGCAGACCTTTTAGGAATTTCCCAGTCTTACATATCCAGGCTGGAGAAACGGATTATGAAACGCTTAAAAAAAGAAATTGTGAGATATGAATAATCCATTGACAAATGAGAAAACAGAGTATATTATAGTGATATCAAAATGATATCAAATTGATGAGAAGGTACAAAAGAGGAGGTTATGTTATGAACCAGGAAGAAAAGAATGAAGTAAAAAACAAGATTCAGGAAGAAAAAGTGTTGCAGGCAAAGTCAGGATTTGGTATGTTAGTCTTATCGCTTCTTTTGCTGGCAGCAGGTGTGGCAGGTTTTGGGTTTGGCATCTATCAGATAGACCAAGGGGGAAACCTTTCAGGCGGTATACTTTTGTTTGCCGGAACTGTTCTTGTGATAGTCGGCGGTATTCTGTGCTGCGGTCTTAAAGTGCTGAATCCCAAGGAAGCTATTGTGCTGGCACTGTTTGGTAATTATTACGGAACTTTGAAAAAAGAAGGATTTTTCTGGGTAAATCCTTTTGTAACTGCTATTAATCCTGTTTTCAAAATCAGTGCAGATGGCAAAGGAACAAACCGGAAAGTTTCTTTAAAGACCATGACACTGGATAATAAGAAACAGAAAGTGAATGACCAGATGGGAAATCCGGTGGAAATTGGTGCAGTGGCTATCTGGAGGGTGGTAAATCCTACCAAGGCAGTTATTAATGTGGAGAATTATAAGGAATATCTTTCCATTCAGTGTGATTCCATTATCCGAAATACAGCCAGGAAATATCCTTATGATGTTACAGACGGTGGAGATGAGAAAACACTGAGAGGCAGCAGCCAGGAAATTGCAGATATTATGTGTGCAGAACTTCAGGAAAAGGTGAAAAATGCAGGAATTCAAATCCAGGAAGTCCGCATTACTCATCTGGCGTATGCACCGGAAATTGCATCTGCAATGCTTCAGAGACAGCAGGCGGCGGCATTGATTGATGCAAGACAGAAAATTGTAGAAGGTGCTGTTGGTATGGTAGAAATGGCGCTGGAAAAATTAAGTGAGAACGAAATAGTAGAATTGGATGAAGAGAGAAAGGCCGCCATGGTCAGCAATCTGCTGGTAGTGCTCTGCGGAAACAAAGACGCACAGCCTATTGTAAACAGCGGCAGTCTCTATTAAAAAATACGGTAAGGTGGTGACACATTCTGGAAAACGAAAGCAAGAATAAGGGAAAAGAAAAAGCAAAAAAGCAAGTACCGTTGAGACTGTCGGCTGCCCTGTGGAATGAAATTGCCCAGTGGGCAGAGGACGATTTCCGTTCCATGAACGGACAGATTGAATATCTGCTGACAGAATGTGTGAAATATCGGAAAAAGCACAGGAAGAAGGAGGAAGAATAAGTTAAAAGAGAGTTGCTGCATTGGGCAGCAGCTCTTTTTTAAAGGTTGAATTCTTTAAATAATTTTTGCTGATAAAGTTTGTCAGTGACTGATTTTAAAATGTCATCTATTCGTCCAAGATTGATAAGCTTCTGATTTAGTTCATTTACGCGGTTTTTACCTTGCACAGCTCCGATTGCTTTTCCCTTTAACATTTGGGCTTCCAGCTCATCTTTCATTAACTCTTCTAATGCTTTACACATAGCATCACCTTCCTTCTCAAATAGTTTCTGATTTGCTTTTACAATAATATCCATTACGGATTCGTAAAGTGTATCTTTTTTGTGTTTTTTATATTCACTAAGCAGGGTCTTGCACTTCTTCTATGTTTTTTAAATGATTGGTTAGATTTCCAAGCCACAGATTTTCTTTTTTAGATAGTTTTGAGGTTACGATAATCTGAATAGGGAGAGGTGCCCCAATTATATAATAGATTCCTGATTCTATTTCTTTGCTCTGATAATTATGTGTTTTTTGCAGATGTCGGATTAATTTCCTGGGATAAGACTCCTTTTTAATCAAAACATCTATTTGCATGGGCTTTGTTCCAAGTAAATGCTCTGGAGTAAAGGTTAAATAATCCGCTTCTTCTCCGAATTCAATTTGTATTCCTGCAACAAAAGCTGGATGCCACTGTAGATTGGTCTTGGCATTCTGGCAAAGGGCAGCGTTGTCCTTTTTTTTCTTTATCTGTTTTTCATTCATTTAGAACCTCCTTTATTTGGTTTTCAGAGATTCCGGTTTTTCGGAATCTCCAGCTTCTTACGGGAAAGGCTTGAATTTTCCGAAATAAGAATTGAAAATAGATTGGTTGAGCCAATAGATAATAAGAAAATAATGCTTTTTCTTTATTCTATCACAGGATTTATGAAAAAGAAAGATTTTTTTTCTTGATTTTGCATAGAGATTTGGAAAATAAAAATCTCCTATACAGTTCAAAAGTTGAAAACACAGAATTGTATGGGAGACTTTAAAGTTTTTATTTCATACACTGGCAGATTTCTTCCTTGACCTGGAGTACAATGTGTGCCAGTTCTTCTATACGCTCATCTGACATTCTGGCTATGGGAGCCGAAATAGAGAATGCATATTTGGGGCGTCCTTTGTAGTCAGGAACACTCACTGCAATACAGCGGACACCCAGTTCATTTTCTTCATCATCTAAAGCATATCCTTTTGCACGCACCTCTTTTATTTTTTCTGAAAATTGGGTATAATCTACAATAGTATGAGGCGTTAATTTTTCAATGGAGCTATCTTCCCAGATTGCCTGTACCTGGGAGGCTGGCATGTCTGCCATCATGGCTTTGCCAACGCCGGAGCAGTAAAGAGGAATGCGGCTTCCAACCTTGGATACCATGCGAATGGAATTCTGATGAGATTCCTCTTTATAAATGTACACAGCTTCCAGCCCGTCCAGTTGGACAAAATGTACCGTTTCTCCGGTTTCTTCAGAAAGCTTTTTCAGACAGGGGCGAACCGTATCCAGAATATCAATGTGGCTTAAAAGTTTATTGGAAAGACCAAGCAGCTTAAAGGAGAGAGAATATTTTCCGGTTTCGCTGTCCTGCTTCACATATTCCATATACATCAAAGAGCTTAGCAGCCGGTGAACCGTACTTTTGTTTAAATCCAGATGGCTGCACAGCTCGGCCAAAGTTACCGGTCCGGTTTCAGCCAGTTGTTCCATTACAAGAAACAGGCGGTCTGCAACCTGGATGGGATTTTTGTTTTCCATAATACTTCTCCTTCTTTCACGTTCATATAGGCATGATTGTAGCACGTTCCAAAGAAGGTGGCAACCAGAAATATGGAACAGAAAATTCAACAGAAAAATTTTTACTTTCTCTTGACATTTAAGAATGCAGTAGTATAATGCAAATAAAGGATATCATATTGCGAAATAACGTTTCATAATGTGAAACGAAGATAAAATAAAGGAGGACGTAGCAAATGAGTACAGTAGCAGAGAAAATTGCAGGATTTGGAGTAGTACCGGTTGTTGTTTTAGAGGATGTTAAGGATGCAGCACCTCTGGCAAAAGCATTAGTAGAGGGAGGACTTCCATGTGCAGAAGTAACTTTCCGTACTGCAGCCGCTGAGGAATCCATTCGTGTAATGACCACAGAATATCCGGATATGTTTGTAGGCGCTGGTACCGTTCTTACTATTGAACAGGTTGACCGCGCAGTAGCAGCAGGAGCAAAATTCATTGTAAGCCCTGGATTTGACCCTGAAATCGTAGATTACTGTCTGGAAAAAGAGATTCCGGTATTCCCAGGATGCATTACACCATCCGAAGTTGCACAGGCTGTTAAGAGAGGATTAAAAGTAGTAAAATTCTTCCCGGCAGAGCAGTTCGGCGGCGTAGCTACTATTAAAGCTATGGCAGCACCTTATGTTGGGCTGAAGTTCATGCCTACAGGCGGTGTAAGCGCTAAAAATCTGGAAAGCTATTTAAGCTGCGACAAAATCATTGCCTGCGGCGGAAGCTGGATGGTAAAAGGCGATTTAGTAAAAGCCGGAAAATTTGATGAAATCAAAACTCTTACAGAAGAAGCTGTAAAATTAGCTGCTTCTATCAGAAATAAATAAGAAAACACAAAGATTAAGAGGAGAAAGAACAATGGCAAAGAAAGTTATTACATTTGGTGAAATTATGTTAAGACTGGCTCCGGAAGGATATTATCGTTTCGTGCAGGCTGATACCTTTGGAGCAACCTACGGCGGCGGAGAAGCAAACGTAGCTGTATCTTTAGCAAACTACGGTTTTGATGCAAAATTTGTTACAAAACTTCCAAAACACGAAATTGGACAGGCTGCAATCAACTCCCTGAGAAAATACGGTGTTGATACAACTGATATTGTTCGTGGTGGTGACCGTGTAGGTATCTACTTCCTGGAAAAAGGTGCTTCCCAGAGACCATCCAAAGTTATCTATGACCGTGCAGGATCTTCTATCGCAACAGCTTCCAGAGAAGACTTTGACTGGAAAAACATTTTCGATGGTGCTGAATGGTTCCATTTCACAGGTATCACACCAGCATTAAATGATGAAGTAGCTGCTATCTGCCTGGATGCTTGTAAAGCTGCAAAAGAAGCAGGTCTTACTATTTCCTGTGACTTAAACTACAGAAACAAACTGTGGTCCAAAGAAAAAGCAGGACAGGTTATGGGCGAAATCTGCAAATATGTAGACGTATGTATTGCAAACGAAGAAGATGCTGCTGACGTATTTGGAATCAAAGCTGCAAACACAGACGTTACTACAGGTACTGTAAACCATGAAGGATACAAAGATGTTGCAAAACAGTTAGCTGACCGTTTCGGATTCCAGAAAGTTGCTATTACTCTTCGTGAATCTTTATCTGCAAATGATAACAACTGGTCTGCTATGTTATATGACGGAACTGACTACTACTTCAGCAAAAAATACAAAATGCACATTGTTGACCGTGTAGGTGGCGGTGACTCCTTTGGTGGTGGATTAATCTGTGCATGCTTAAACGGATATGATGCTCAGTCTACGATTGAATTTGCAGTAGCTGCATCCTGCCTGAAACATTCTATTGAAGGGGACTTTAATATGGTTTCCATGGACGAAGTTTCTAAACTGGCAGGTGGAGATGGTTCAGGCCGTGTTCAGAGATAATATGTTGTAAATGCCAACCCTTATTGCCATTAGGGAACATTTTCATACATGGGACCCCAGATGGGTCCCGCATTCCTTCCAAATTTAAAATAAAAAATAGTGTTGAAAAACCCTCTGGATTCATAGGATACTATAAGACTAGAAATCCAGGGGGTTTTTATGCGTGTCTGTGAGCTTCGGCAAAAGGAAGTGGTGAATATTTGTTCCTGCAGGACTTTGGGATGTCCTCTGGACATAGAATTTAACTGCAAAACAGGGTGTGTGGAAGCCCTGATTGTTCCGGTTCCGGGAAAAGTGTGCGGCTTGTTTGGCCCGGCAGCAGAATATGTGATTCCCTTTTCCTGTATTCGCCAAATTGGGGAGGACATTATTCTGGTGGAAATCCAGGAGGACCGGTGTATAAAAAAAGAATAAGAACAACTTGTGAATACATGCGTACAAGTTGTACAATGAAAGTACAAGGAGGATAACATGAATCAGGAAAACGGAAAAACAAAGTATTATATCCTCGTGGAAGAAATCAAGGATTCTATTTTAAGCGGAAGAGTAAAAGCAGGAGAAAAACTGCCTTCGGAAAATGAGCTTTCTGCAAAATATCAGATTAGCAGACATACGGTTCGCAAAGCCTTATCCATTCTGGCACAGGAAGGCTACATTGTGGCTGAACATGGCAGGGGAACTTTTTGCTCAGAGCGCATGTGCCATTTAAAGCAGTCCAAAAATATTGCAGTGATTACCACCTATATTTCAGATTATATTTTTCCCAGGCTCATACAGGGAATGGATAAGGTGCTCACAGCCAACGGATATAGCATTATTTTGAAAAATACAGCCAACAGCCGAAGCATGGAGGCAAAGGTGTTAGAAGATATTCTGACTAAGGATATTGACGGGCTGATTATTGAGCCAAGCAAAAGCCAGATTCTGTGCAGACATATGAACTTGTATGGTCTTTTGGATGAGTACCAGATTCCTTATGTGTTTATTCAGGGTGTGTATTCCCAGATGCAGGAGAAACCCCATATTCTTATGGATGACTGCCAGGGAGGTTACCTGGTGACACGCTATCTTCTGGACATGGGACACCAGAATCTTATAGGAATGTTTAAGGCAGATGATTTCCAGGGGAAAGAGCGGCACAAGGGCTATGTGAAAGCCTTGCAGGAAGCCGGTTTTTCTTATGACCCGGACCGGGTGGTGTGGTTTCACACAGAGGACCGGAAGCGCAAGCCAGCGTTGGCAGTGAAGCAGATTTTGGAGCAGGGCATGAAAGTGGATGGGATTGTATGTTATAATGACCAGATTGCAGTGGATGTAATCCGGGCTTTAAAAGAATTGGGAAAAAGGGTGCCCGAAGATATTTCTGTTACAGGGTATGACAATTCTTTTATGGCAGCGGGAGATTTGAAGCTTACAACTATTGCTCATCCCCAGGAAAAGCTGGGAGAAATGGCAGCAGAACTGCTGTTGGAAAAAATCAGGGAAGTGCCGGAAGAAAAAAGTCAGATACCAAGACTGATTCAGCCGGAATTCATAAAGGGGAATTCTGTTATTAGACGGAATCCATGAACAAAGAATAAAAACAGGAGGAACAAAGGAAATGTTAGAGGAACTGAAAAAAGCAGTGTATGAGGCAAACATGCTTTTGCCAAAATATGGATTGGTCACTTTTACATGGGGAAATGTAAGTCAGATTGATCGGGAGACCGGATATTTTGCCATTAAACCAAGCGGTGTGGATTATGATAAGCTGACGCCGGAAGATATGGTTATCATGGACCTGGAAGGAAATAAAATTGAAGGAAAATACAATCCTTCTTCCGATACCCCTACCCATATAGAATTGTATAAAGCCTTTCCAAATATTGGGGGTGTGGTACATACTCACTCTTCCTGGGCAACCAGTTGGGCGCAGGCGGGAAGAGGAATTCCCTGCTATGGAACTACCCATGCGGATTATATGTACGGAGAAATTCCCTGTGTGAGATGTCTTACCAAAGAAGAAATTGAAGGCGCTTATGAGAAAAATACAGGACTTCTCATTGCAGAATATTTCAAAGACAAAGATTACGAAGCAGTTCCGGCAGTTTTGTGCAAAAATCATGGACCATTTACCTGGGGTAAGGACGGACATGAGGCAGTACATAATGCTGTGGTATTAGAAGAGGTGGCAAAAATGGCTGCCCGCTGTGAGAAAATCAACCCACAGGTGCAGCCAGCGCCCCAGGAATTACAGGATAAGCATTATTTTAGGAAACATGGGGCAAATGCTTATTATGGACAGAAAGTGGAGTAAAGAAAATTAAAATCCATCAAATTCTTCGGGTTCCTCATTAAGTGGAGGAACCTGTTTGCATCTGATAAAGAAATAAATCACAGAGCCAAACAGCAGTCCCAGAAAGCATACGGTGGACAACCAGCCCATACATTTTTCCTGTATGGTACAGTAATTAATATAAGAAAAATTCAGCAGAATAACAAATTTTGAGAATACCAGAAGATTTTTCACATTCCGGTAGATCCAGTTTTTGTTATAGGCTGTGACCGGACCCGGAACATTCCAGATACCGGGAAAATAGGTGGTTGCAGTTAAAAGCAGATAGAGCAGAAGACTCATAACAGGCATAAGCCAGATGTTTCCCTTGCCTCCCCATCCGTCTGCCTCTCCCATGAAATTAAAATGCGTGGCAATGGTCTGGGGAAGAGAAGGCCATTTGATGGCAGTGTAGAGAAACATTCCCAGGAGCAAAAGGAGAGAAAAAAGATTCATGATTTTATGAAATCTGGTATTTGGCAGTTTCCATTCTTGTGACATAGGGGTCACTCCTTTCTACAACTTGTTTTTCTTTAAGCATATTATAACAGCAGGAAGAGCATACTTCTATAAAAATGGATAAAAGACAGAAAATGAAGAATAAAAGAAATGGAAATGAAAAGTGGATGAAAAAAGTACAGAATTAATTGCAATTTATAGCATTCTCTGTGTATAATGAGGAAAACAAGTAAGAAAGTGAGGAAATGCTCATGGAATTATGGATTGGAATCCTGCTTCCTTTTTTGGGAACTGCTCTTGGAGCAGGATGCGTATTTTTCCTGAGACGGGAAATAAAACCTTTGGTTCAGAAGGGGCTTTTGGGCTTTGCTTCCGGGGTTATGGTGGCTGCTTCGGTGTGGTCACTTCTTATACCGGCTATGGATATGTCTGAAACTATGGGAAAGTTTGCTTTTATACCTGCAGCAGCGGGATTTTTGCTGGGAATTTTATTTCTGCTTGGCATGGACCGTCTGGTTCCCCATTTACATCTGGGAGAGGATAAGCCAGAGGGAAAGAAAAGCAGTCTGAAGAAAACTACCATGCTGGTGCTGGCAGTGACCCTTCATAACATTCCGGAAGGGATGGCAGTTGGTGTGGTGTTTGCTGGTATGATGGCAGAGAATACGGAGATTACCCTGGCAGCAGCCATGGCGCTGTCCCTGGGAATTGCTATTCAGAATTTTCCGGAGGGAGCTGTGATTTCCCTGCCTTTAAGAAGCGAAGAGGGTATGGGAAAAGGAAGGGCATTTTTCTATGGTGTAGGCTCTGGTATTGTGGAACCTGTGGCCGCTTTTGTGACCATTTTATTATTTTCTCTGATTCAGCCTGTGCTGCCTTATCTGTTGGCATTTGCAGCGGGAGCCATGATTTATGTGGTAGTGGAGGAACTGATTCCGGAGGCCAGCCAGGGAGAACACAGCAACATAGGAACCATAGGGTTTGCAGCAGGATTTGTGTTAATGATGATTTTGGATGTGGCTCTGGGATAAATTGGAGTAAAATAGGAGAGAAAAGCACTTGCTTTTCTCTTTTTTTTGTGTTACAGTAAGTTTATAAAAATAATACCCCCCTGGGGTGTAGGGAGAAGATAAGATGAAAGCAGATAAACAGAAAGTGAACAGGCTTTTAAAGACAGCCAGAGGACAAATAGACGGGATTTTGAGAATGGTAGAGGAAGACCGTTATTGTATGGAAATTTCCCAGCAGCTTATGGCGACAGAGGCTATTTTAAACAAGGCGAACAAGGAAATTTTGACCGCGCATTTAAAAAGTTGCGTGACCAATGCCAGGACAGATGCAGAGAGGGAAGAAAAGGTGGATGAACTGGTGGACATGCTGGGCAAGATATTATAACAGGAGGCAAGTGGATGAAGGAAAAATTTGATGTAACAGGAATGACCTGTTCTGCCTGCTCCTCCAGAGTGGAGAAATGCGTGAGCAAGCTGGAAGGCGTGGAAGAGGTTACGGTGAATCTCCTCACCAATAGTATGCAGGTGAAATATGATGAAAATGTTTTAGAGGAACAGGGAATCATAGATGCAGTGGTACATGCGGGCTATGGAGCAAGTCCTGCCAGGGAGAGCAGTGGATTTGCCGGAGGTTCGAAAGGAACGGCTGTTGGACAGGCACAGAGACAACAGGGAGAGAACGGAAAAAATCCGGTGCAGGAGCATCTGGAATACATGAAGAAGCGGACTTTCTGGTCTTTTGTGTTTCTGATTCCCCTGATGTATGTGTCCATGGGACATATGATAGGCGCGCCACTTCCCGGATTTTTGCATGGAACGGTAAATGCAGTGGCTTTTGCTATGACTCAGTTTTTGCTGTGTCTTCCAGTGTTGTATATTAACCGTGGGTATTTTACAAAAGGCTTCAGTACTCTCCTCCATGGAGCGCCAAATATGGATACACTCATCGCTGTGGGGTCAGCTGCTTCCCTGGTTTATGGCATCTTTGCCATTTACCGTATGGGATACGGCTTAGGTGTGCAGGATATGGAACTGGTGGAGCGGTATCTCCATGATCTGTATTTTGAATCTGCTGTAATGATTCTGGCATTGATTAATATTGGAAAATATCTGGAAGCCCGGTCAAAGGGGAAAACCAGCCAGGCCATTGAAAAACTAATGGATATGGCGCCCAAAACAGCTTTTGTGGAACGGGACGGCATGGTGCTGGAGATTCCGGCAGAGGAAATTTTGCCGGGAGATGTGCTGCAGGTAAAACCGGGAAGCAGTGTTCCGGCAGATGGTGTGATTCTGGAAGGAAGCACCAGTGTGGATCAGGCTGCTATTACAGGAGAGAGCATTCCGGTTCAGAAAAATCCGGGAGATTCTGTCATTGCGGCAACTATGAATAAAGCAGGATTTTTCCGCATGAAAGCTACGAAGGTAGGAAAGGATACCACCTTTGCCCAGATTATCCGTTTGGTGGAGGATGCCAGCGCCAGCAAGGCGCCTATTGCCAAAATGGCGGATAAGATTGCAGGAGTCTTTGTGCCTGTGGTTATGGCCATTGCTCTGATAACAGGAATTGCATGGGTCATAGCCGGAGCTGAGTTTGAATTTGCTTTATCCTGCGCCATTTCCGTATTGGTAATTTCCTGCCCCTGCGCTCTGGGGCTGGCTACTCCGGTTGCCATTATGGTGGGAACAGGCAAAGGTGCGGAGAATGGAATTTTGATTAAATCAGGGGAAGCTCTGGAGGTGACCCATAATATTCAGAGTGTGGTACTGGATAAGACCGGAACCATTACCCAGGGAACTCCGGAAGTTACGGATATTCAGGCTTTTGGTATGGAGAAACAGGAACTTTTAAAAATAGCAGGCGCTTTGGAGAAAAAAAGTGAGCATCCCCTGGCAGAAGCAGTGCTGAAAAAAGCAGAAGAAGAGGGGATTTTGCTGCCGGAGGTACAGGAGTTTCAGGCAGTGCCGGGAAAAGGAATCCAGGGAAAAATCCAGGGCATCCAGTATTATGCCGGAAATTTGAAATTTATGGAAGAACGGCAGATTGACACCAGTAAGGTAGAGAAACAGGTTGAGAGACTGGCAGAAGAGGGAAAAACACCTCTGATTTTTGCCACAGAGGAGCAGGTTCTTGGAATTCTGGCAGCCGCGGATTTGGTAAAACCTACCAGCGCCCAGGCAATCCGGGAGTTGAAAAAACTTGGAATACAGGTTATTATGCTTACAGGTGATAATGAAAGAACTGCAAAAGCCATTCAGAAACAGCTTGACCTTGATACCGTCATTGCAGAGGTGCTTCCCCAGGATAAAGAGCGGGAGGTTGCAAAACTTCAGGCAGAGGGAAAAACCGTTGCCATGGTAGGAGATGGGGTGAATGATGCCCCGGCTCTTGCAAGAGCAGATGTGGGAATTGCTATTGGAGCAGGAACCGATGTGGCTATTGAAAGCGCTGATATTGTGTTAATGAAAAACGATTTGCTGGATGTGGTGACAGCAGTGGGCCTTAGCAAGGCGGTGATCCGGAATATCAAGGAAAACCTGTTTTGGGCATTTTTCTATAATGCCTGTGGTATTCCTCTTGCAGCAGGACTTTTGTACCCTGTGTTTGGATTGAAATTAAGCCCCATGTTTGGAGCAGCGGCCATGAGTCTCAGCAGTCTTTTTGTGGTAAGCAATGCCCTTCGGCTCAGGTTTTTCCATGTATTGAAAAAGCCGGAGGTTATGACAAGGGAAGAGGCTGTTTCAGATAAAAACGTAGTGAATAAGGAGGAAATGAACATGTATACTATGAAAATTGAAGGAATGATGTGCCCACACTGCCAGGCAGCAGTAACAAAAGCTCTTAACGCCCTGGAAGGTGTAAAGGCAGAGGTAAATCTGGAAAAGAAGGAAGCCTATGTGGAAGCAGGGGCAAATGTTTCAAAAGAAGAGTTAGCTAAAGCAGTAACAGAAGCAGGATATGAAGTCCTTTCTGTAGAATAAGGAAAAGGAGAAAAGCAGATGATTCGGGTAGGAATGGGATATGATGTACACAAATTAACAGAAGACAGAGACCTGATTTTAGGCGGTGTGAAGATTCCCTGGGAAAAAGGACTTCTGGGTCATTCCGATGCAGATGTGGTGGTACACGCTATTATGGATGCCCTTCTTGGCGCAGCGGCCCTTCGGGATATTGGAAGACATTTTCCAGATACAGACCCACAGTACAAAGGCATCTCCAGTATCAAGCTGCTGCAGCATGTGGGAAAACTTTTAGAGGAACATATGTATGTGATTAACAACATTGACGCTACCATTATTGCCCAGAAACCAAAACTTCTTCCCTATATTGATACCATGATTGAAAATGTGGCAAAAGCCCTTCATCTGGAAGTAGATCAAGTGAATATCAAGGCAACTACAGAAGAAGGACTGGGCTTTACAGGAAGCATGGAAGGGATTTCCGCTCAGGCTATCTGCGCTCTGACCCATGTACAGGATTTCATGGGAGATGACAGAAGCGGGAGAGGCTGCCCGGGATGCTGCGGACAGAAGTAAAGCGGTTCTGTCAGTGCTGGCGGGATTTTCGGTATTCCCTTGGAGTGCAGTGTTCAAATTCCTGAAAACAGCGGTTAAAGGTACGCAGATTGTTGTACCCGCAGGAAAAGGCAATGCTGCTAATGGAATCACCGGTGCTTCCCAGAAGATAGGCTGCATAGTTAATGCGGTGCTGGTTTAAAAGGTCTGTAAAGGATAAGTGCAGGGTACTGTTGATATACCGGGACAGATACAGGCGGTTATAACCAAGGAAAGAAGCCAGATCCTGAAGGGTAAGGGATTCCAGATAGTGCTCCTGGATGTAAGTTAAAATCTGGTGCAGCAGATCCGAACGCCGGGCTGTCTGGGGAATCAGGACAGATTCCTCAAGAAGACGGGCAGCAATGTAATAGAGATAAGCTTTGCTGTAAAGGGGCCTGGTATTGTCCAGAAATAAATATTGTTTCATATGATGGAAAACCGGTTCTTCCAGGCGGAAAACCGGTTTTTCTAATGCCTGTTTTGCTGTGCGTTTATAAAATTCCTGGATATAATCCGGAGAAAAGACGCTGATATAACATTCTGCATGGTTTTCGTTTCTGTAGGAATGGATTTCATAAGGCAGAATTAAGATGAAATCTCCTGGATTCATGGGAAAATGTCGGTTATCCACAAAGGCAGTCAAATTGCCTTTTACCACATAGAGCAATTCATAACTTCTGTGAAGGTGGGCGAAATGAGAGAAGCCTTCAATATGATACAGCGCCATTTCCTGTGGTTCTCCAAAATGATAATCTTCGTATACAAGCATGATTCCGATTCCCTCCAAAGGTAAAGATTTGTCCATTATTATACAAGCTGTGCAGAGAATGTACAAGATGAAATCTTGCTTTTCTTTTCCGGCAAGGCTATAATGAGAGACAGATTTATGAAACACATAAGAGAATAAGGAGAAGAGAACATGAGTATATTAAATGTGCAGAACCTTTCCCATGGTTTTGGAGACCGGGCAATTTTCCAGGATGTGTCTTTCCGTCTGCTGAAAGGAGAACATATTGGGCTGGTGGGAGCCAACGGAGAAGGAAAATCCACGTTTATGAATATTATTACCGGAAAACTGATGCCTGATGAAGGAAAGATTGAGTGGGCAAAAAATGTGCGGGTGGGCTACCTGGACCAGCATACAGTGCTGGAAAAGGGCATGACTATTCGTGACGTGCTGAAATCTGCTTTTGCCTGGCTGTTTGAAATGGAGGAGCAGATGAATGGCATCTGTGACAAAATGGGGGAGGCTTCCCCGGAAGAACTGGAATCCATGATGGAAGAGCTTGGAACCATTCAGGATATGCTTACCATGCATGATTTTTATATTATTGATTCCAAGGTGGAAGAGGTGGCAAGAGCCTTAGGCCTTACTGCCATTGGTCTGGATAAAGATGTAACCGATTTAAGCGGTGGACAGAGGACGAAAATTCTTCTGGGCAAGCTGCTTTTGGAAAAGCCGGATATTCTGCTTTTGGATGAGCCTACCAACTATCTGGATGTGGAGCACATTGAATGGCTGAAACGGTATCTCCAGGAATATGAGAATGCCTTTATTCTGATTTCTCATGATATTCCGTTTTTGAATAGTGTGGTGAATCTGATTTATCACATGGATAACCAGGAATTAAACCGGTATGTGGGAGATTATGATCACTTCCAGGAGGTTTATGCAGTGAAGAAAGCACAGCTTGAGGCAGCTTATAACAGGCAGCAGCAGGAAATCAGTGAACTGAAGGATTTTGTAGCAAGAAATAAAGCAAGAGTTGCCACCAGAAATATGGCTATGTCCAGACAGAAAAAACTGGACAAAATGGATGTAATAGAACTGGCAAAAGAAAAACCGAAGCCGGAGTTTCATTTTAAAACAGCCAGAACCCCAAGCCGCTTTGTGGTGGAGACAGAAGATTTGGTTATTGGATATGAAGAGCCTTTATCCAAGCCTCTGGCTTTTCGGGTGGAGCGTGGAGATAAAATTGTGCTTACCGGCGCCAATGGAATTGGAAAAACCACCCTTCTGAAAAGTATTCTGGGTCTGATTCAGCCGATTTCCGGCAAGGTGCAGTTGGGAGATTATTTGGAAATCGGTTATTTTGAGCAGGAAATGGCGCCGGGAAATAAAAATACCTGTATTCAGGAAATATGGGATGTTTTTCCTTCTTATACCCAGTATGAGGTGCGGGCAGCCCTGGCTAAATGCGGACTGACCACCAAGCACATAGAAAGTCTGGTAAGAGTGTTAAGCGGTGGTGAGCAGGCCAAGGTTCGCCTGTGTAAGATTCTGAATACGGAAACCAATGTTTTGATTTTGGATGAGCCCACCAACCATCTGGATGTGGAGGCAAAAGAGGAACTGAGGCGCGCCTTGCAGGAATACAAAGGTACCATTCTCATGGTCTGCCATGAGCCGGAATTTTATGACGGACTGGCAACCCAGGTATGGGATTGTTCCACATGGAGCACCAAAATCTGAGAAAATGCTTTAGTACAGAATAGTAAATGAAATGAATAAAAATAAAAGTTTCAAAAAGATTTTATAAAAATGGGTAATATGAGATATAATCAAAAAATATGCAAGAAATAAAAAATAAACTTGCAAAATAGAAAAGATGGCTTTATAATACAAAACATAAAAAATAAAACATGTAAAAAATCTTTCAACAGGAGGAACGGTCATGTCATATGTAGATGAGGTTATTGAAGCAGTAGTGAAAAAAAATCCAGGAGAGGCTGAATTTCATCAGGCAGTAAAAGAAGTTCTGGATTCTTTAAGACCAGTTGTTGAAGCAAACGAAGAAACATACCGCAGGGAAGCTCTTTTAGAACGTCTGGTTGAGCCGGAGCGCATTATTATGTTCCGCGTTCCGTGGGTAGATGACGAAGGAAAAGTGCAGGTAAATAAAGGCTACCGTGTGCAGTTTAACAGTGCAATCGGACCATATAAGGGTGGTTTAAGACTTCATCCTTCTGTAAATCTGAGCATCATCAAATTCCTGGGATTTGAGCAGATTTTCAAGAACTCACTGACCGGTCTTCCAATCGGAGGCGGCAAGGGCGGTTCTGATTTTGACCCGAAAGGAAAATCAGATCGTGAAGTTATGGCATTTTGCCAGAGCTTTATGACAGAATTATATCGTCACATTGGGGCAGATACAGACGTACCAGCCGGAGATATTGGCGTAGGCGCAAGAGAGATTGGATTCCTGTTTGGACAGTATAAGAGAATTCGTGACGTTTACGAAGGCGTGCTCACAGGAAAAGGCCTGACTTACGGTGGTTCCCTGGTAAGAACACAGGCTACAGGATATGGACTTTTATATTTAACAGAAGAATTGTTAAAACTCAATGGAAAAGACTTAGCAGGTAAGACGGTTGCAGTGTCCGGAGCTGGAAATGTGGCAATTTATGCCATTGAAAAAGCATACCAGTTAGGAGCAAAACCAGTGACCTGTACAGATTCCACAGGCTGGGTATATGATCCGGAAGGCATTGATTTGGCAGCACTGAAAGAAATTAAAGAGGTGAAACGTGCCCGTCTGTCTGAGTATACCAAATACAGACCAAATGCACAGTATCATGAAGGTAAAGGCGTATGGAGTACCAAATGTGATGTTGCCCTGCCATGCGCTACCCAGAATGAACTTACTCTGGATGATGCAAAACTATTGGTAGAGAATGGCTGCTTTGCAGTATGTGAAGGTGCAAATATGCCTACAACTCTGGAAGCTACCAAGTATCTGCAGGACAACGGCATCATCTTCGCACCGGGAAAAGCTGCCAATGCAGGCGGTGTGGCTACATCTGCTCTGGAAATGTCCCAGAACAGTGAGCGTTTAAGCTGGAGCTTTGAGGAAGTAGATGCAAAACTCCAGGGCATCATGGTAAATATCTGCCACAACATGGTGGATGCTGCCAAGAAATACGGATTTGAAGGCAACTATGTGGTAGGAGCCAATGCTGCGGGATTTGAGAAAGTAGCAGAAGCTATGCTGGCACAGGGCGTTTGCTAAAAAACAGAAAATAGAGAAAAGAAATTGGCTCTCACAGGAAACCAGGGTGGTTTTCTGTGGGAGTTTTTGTGTTTACTTTAATATAATTGTTTTCAAGGCATAGCATATCAAATGGTGCAGGAAGTCTGAGTTTACGAAATTTGAATTTCAAAACACAACACCGTTTCTTTTGTCTGAAGACTCCAATCCTGCCATACCTGTGAAATATAGACAGGTGGTTTGTATTGCAGACCGGAAGCTTTTATAGCATCTGTGAAGTTCTGGGCAGATGTACCGATTTTATTGTTCTGTGTACGCTGAAACATAACAGCATACACTCCAGCTTCCATCCGGGCATTTCCTGCATGCTTTTTTACTTTGCGAAACAGGCAATCGGGCTGGATGTGTTCTGCATCATTGCTGATGACACCCAGCTCATAACCACAGGTGAGGTAATCTACTTGCAGGGGTGTTCCTGGCTGGGCAATGGGAATCGTATGAAGCCAGCTTCCCTTATCTTTCCGCTGGAATAAGACCTGTTCCCCATGTGTGTTCCAGGCCTCCATTAATGCTGTTACTTCTTCCAGGTAGGATAAGGTGTCTTGCATAGACGCAATTTTTTCCTTTAATTGCTGTGTCTGCGTGCGGTATGCATGTAAGGTTTCCTTTTGGTCATTGGAATTCATAAGAGATTTAATCTCTTCCAGGGTCATTCCTGTGGACTGGAGTGCCTTTAACATATCCATTTTTCGGTATTGGTTCATTCCATAGAGCCGATAATTGTTTTCTAAAACGCGTTCCGGTTTCAGAAGACCGATTTCATCGTAAAGAAACAGTGCACGCTTTTTTACATGGCATAGATTTGCAAATTCTGCAGTTGTCATTAACCCGTCTTTATTCATAGAAATTTTCCTCTTGACTATTACGTTGCGTTATACTTTATAATGCAGATTATACAAGAATCAGGAGGGGTTGTAAATGGATATGTTAAAGGATTCCTGCAAAAAAAGTCTCGTTGTGTTTGCTATACCGATTATCCTCAGTCTTCTGACTCAGCAGCTTTACAATCTGTGTGATACGTTGATTGTTGGAAGGCTTCTGGGGGCAGATATGCTGTCAGCAGTGGGGAATGCAGGTACGATTATCAATCTTACTACCATTGTATGTGGCGGTTTTGAACTGGGAGGGCAGATGCTTTTTTCTGATGCCATGGGAAGGAAAACTTATGGTGTGATTAAAAAAGGTGTGAGACAGATGTTGATTTTCAGCGCTTTTACTGCAGTGATAATCAGCGCTGGGGTGATTTTTTTCCGAAAGGAAATTTTTGCTGCTACTGGGCTTCCGGAAGAATTATATCCGGCAACAGAGCAATATTTTGTTCTTTATATGGCAGGGATTATGTTTCTGTTTCTTCAGTCTATCAGCAATTCCGCAATTCTGGCTATTGGGGATTCTAAAAGTATTCTGGTTCTTTCCGCGGTCAGTAGCGTAATAAATATTATTCTGGATTACAGTCTCATCCGGTTTTTGGGAATGGGAACAGAGGGGGCAGCCCTGGCAACGGTAATCGCCCAGGCGGCAGGAATGGTGGGAAGCTGGTACATTTTAAGAAAAAGACTGAGGGCTTTGCCAGAAGACAGGGAACCAGTGAAAAAAGGGCTTCTAGTGAGGATTCTGGGGATTTCTATTCCTTCTATGTTCCAGCAGTTTGCCATTACCTTTGGCGGAGTTTTGATGCAGACATTGATTAATTCCTTTGGTACAGAGATTTCCAGCGGATATGTAGTGATACTTCGGATTACTTCTTTTGGTTTGATGCCGGTTGTAGGGCTTTCCCAAAGCTTATCCATGTTCGGCTCTTCCAATCGTGGAGCCATGCAGTATCAGCGTATCAGAGAGGCTGCAAGGTTTACCATGGTTCTGGCCCTTGGCTATATTTTGTTTATGGATGCGGTTTTTCTGTGGAAGCCAGGGAGTGTGGTATCCCTGTTTCTCAAAGAAACAGAATGTCCGGAAGGTTTTCTTTTTGCCTGTCATTACTTGTCCTGTTCTGTTTTGGCTTATCTGCTTACCGGAGTAGAATATCTCATGGAAAGCCTGCTTCGTGGGTTCGGCCGGATGAAATTATTTCTTGTGAGCACTCTGGTGTTTCTGATACTTAATGTAGGACTTGCGTGGATATGGGCAGAAAATATGGGAACCAATGCCATATGGGCCAGCAATATGGCGGGGCGGCTGGTTGTGGCACTGTTCTCTACAACAGTGATGTGGCGTGTTTATGGAAGTGAAGTGAGGAAAGCCATGAATGCTTAGTTTATTGAAGGTAAAAATTACGCATTGACAAATCCTCCATTTATGCATAAACTAAGAAGAGATAAGAAAAGGCTAAGAACGGAAAGAGTATCAGGGTTTTTCTTTTCCAGAGAGGGACAGTCACCGGCTGAAAGCTGTCTTAAAAGAAATCTGAGAAGGTGCATCCGGGAGCTGATTCGGTGACTATCTGATTTTTATGCAGATATCAGATACAGCCGGAATCCGCCAGTCAGCGTTACAGACAAAAGAGTGGCAGACAGAAGTTGTGTCTTCAAATAGAGTGGAACCGCGGAGTAATTCGCCTCTATACTGTAGAAATACGGTGTAGGGGCTTTTTTATTGCATAGGAAATTTGGTACAGAGGTTTTGAAATATAGGGAAAGGAAGTGTGACATGGGATTTATTACTCATATTAAGGAAGAGTTTCAGGTGATTCAGGAACGCGATCCGGCAATTAAGACTCCATTAGAAGTTTTGCTGTACCCCAGCTTTCGTGTTATGATACAATACAGAAAAGCACACAAATTATATGAGAAAGGACATTATTTTCTTGCGCGGTGGATTTCTCAGAGGGCAGCCAGAAAGACAGGAATTGAAATTCATCCGGGAGCGAAGATTGGAAAGGGACTTTTTATTGACCATGGCGCCGGAGTAATCATTGGAGAGACAACCATTATCGGAGACAATGTTACGTTGTATCAGGGCGTCACCTTAGGCGGAACCGGAAAAGAAACAGGAAAGCGTCATCCAACCTTAAAAAATAATGTCATGGTCAGTGCAGGCGCAAAAATTCTGGGTTCTTTTACTATTGGAGAAAACTCAAAAATCGGCGCTGGAAGCGTGGTTCTGGAGGAAGTGCCTCCAAACTGTACGGTAGTCGGCGTTCCGGGAAGAGTGGTAAAAAAAGAGAATCAAAAAGTGCCAAGAGTGGATATGGATCAGATCCATCTGCCAGATCCAACCCTGGACGATATTCATTATCTCCAGCGTGAAAACGAACAGCTTCGTTCTGAACTTCAAAAGGTAAGCTATAAACTGAAGGATATGCAGGAAAGAGAAGCAAAATGCCGCAGGGCAAGAGAACTTGCAGAACAAAATATGAAAAAAGGAGTAAACGCAAATGAAAATTTATAACACCTTAACAAAAAGAAAAGAAGAATTTGTTCCATTAGAAGAAGGAAAGGTAAAAATGTATGTGTGCGGACCAACGGTCTACAATTTTATCCACATTGGAAATGCAAGACCCATGATTGTGTTTGATACTGTCCGCAGATACATGGAGTACAAAGGCTATGAAGTGAACTATGTATCAAACTTTACTGACGTAGATGATAAAATTATTGCAAAAGCAGTGGAGGAAGGGGTAAGCGCAGAAGAAATTTCTACCCGTTATATTAAAGAATGCAAAAAAGACATGGCAGACATGAATGTGAAGGAAGCCACCACCCATCCTCTGGCAACCCAGGAAATCCAGGGCATGATTGATATGATTCAGACTTTGATGGACAAAGGCTTTGCTTATGAAGTCAATGGAACGGTATATTTCCGGGTAAAAAATTTCAAGGAATATGGAAAACTGTCTCATAAAAATCTGGAAGACCTGCAGTCTGGGTTCAGGTCTTTGCAGGTGTCTGGAGAGGACCAGAAGGAAGACCCGCTGGATTTCGTTCTCTGGAAACCGAAAAAAGAAGGGGAACCTTTCTGGGTATCTCCATGGAGTGAGGGACGTCCGGGATGGCACATTGAATGCTCTGTGATGTCCAAGAAATATCTGGGAGAAGAAATTGATATTCATGCTGGAGGAGAGGATTTAGTGTTCCCTCATCATGAAAATGAAATTGCACAGTCTGAGTGCTGCAATGGAAAGCAGTTTGCAAGATATTGGATGCACAATGCGTTCTTAAATATTGATAACCGGAAAATGTCCAAATCCCTGGGAAATTTCTTCACAGTAAGAGAAATCGGAGAAAAGTATGACCTTCAGGTACTCCGTTTCTTTATGCTCAATGCTCATTATAGAAGTCCCCTGAATTTCAGCGCAGAGCTTATGGAATCCTCCAAGAATGCCCTGGAGAGAATTATTACCTGTGTGGAACAGATGAAGCATCTCCTGGAAACAGCGGCAAAAACAGAAATGACAGAGAATGAGCAGGAGCTTACCAAAGAAGTTCAGGCGCTGGTGAAAAAATACGAAGAGGCTATGGAGGATGATTTTAATACTGCAGATGCCATTGCCGCTATTTTTGAACTGGTAAAATTTGCTAATACAAAGGCAGACGGGGAAAGTACAGAAGCCTTTGTGAAGTATCTGCTGGATACCATTGTGCATTTAAGTGACGTCATGGGACTTCTGGTAAATAAAGAAGCAGAAGTTCTGGATGAAGAGGTTGAAAGGCTTATTGCAGAGCGCCAGGTAGCCAGAAAAGAGAAAAACTTTAAGCGGGCAGATGAGATTCGTGATGAACTGGCAGCCATGGGTATTATTCTGAAAGATACAAGAGAGGGTGTACAATGGAAAAGGGCTTAGAATTTTTAAAAGAAACCTTTGATTTACAAACCCAGGATATGAAAACCTACTCTCCTTTAACACTGGCTTATATTGGAGATGCCATTTATGAACTGGTGGTTCGGACGGTTCTGGTGGAACGTGGAAATACCCAGGTAAAGAAACTGCATCAAAGAGCAAGCAGGCTGGTAAAGGCATCTGCTCAGTCTGCCATGATAGAAACATTGAAACCATATTTAACAGAAGAAGAAATGAGTGTATTTAAACGTGGCAGAAATGCAAAAGCTGCCACCATGGCAAAAAATGCGACCATGTCGGATTACCGCAGGGCTACAGGATTTGAGGCACTGATGGGATATCTGTATCTGACAGAGCAGTGGGAGCGTATGCTGGAACTGATGAAAATAGGAATAAGAGAGGTAGAACAGGATGGAAAATAAATTCCAGGAGACAAAGGTAGAGGGAAGAAATGCAGTGCTGGAAGCCTTCCGTTCCGGAAAAGCAGTGGATAAATTATTTGTGCAGGAGCATTGTGAGGACGGCCCTGTGAGAACTATTTTAAGAGAAGCAAAAAAACGGGACACCATGGTGAAGTTTGTGAAAAAGGAACGTCTGGACCAGCTTTCCGAAACAGGGAAACACCAGGGGGTGATTGCCATGACTGCAGCATATGATTATGCAGAGGTGGAGGATATTCTGGAAGCGGCAAAAGCCAAGGGAGAACCACCGTTTATTCTGCTTTTGGACAATATCGAAGACCCACACAATCTGGGAGCTATTATCCGTACTGCCAATTTGGCAGGGGCTCATGGTGTTATTATACCGAAAAACCGTGCTGTGGGACTTACTGCTACAGTGGCAAGAACTTCTGCAGGGGCTTTGCATTATACGCCGGTGGCAAAGGTAACCAATCTTGCCAGAACCATTGATGACCTGAAAAAACAGGGCATGTGGTTTGTGTGTGCAGATATGGGGGGAACCCAGATGTATGATTTGGATTTAAAAGGACCTATGGGGCTGGTGATTGGAAATGAAGGAGACGGGGTTTCCAAGCTGGTTCGGGAAAAATGCGATTTTATTGCATCCATTCCCATGCAGGGAGACATTGATTCTTTAAATGCTTCTGTGGCAGCAGGAGTTTTGGCCTATGAGATTGTAAGGCAGAGAATGGGGAAATAATGGAGATTCAGAAAGTAGAAGAATATGAGCAACTGTCGGATGAGGAGCTTTTGGAATTGCGTCATAAGGGCAGGGAAGGGCTGGAGGACTATCTCATTGATAAATATAAAGGCATGGTGCTGAAAAAAGCCCATGCCATGTATTTAATGGGCGGAGAACCGGAGGATTTGATTCAGGAGGGTATGATTGGACTGTTTAAGGCAGTGCGGGGATATCGTCCGGATAAAAACGCTTCTTTTTCCACCTTTGCAAATCTGTGCGTGGAGCGGCAGATGTATAAAGCCATTGAGATTTCAGGCAGACAAAAACACAGACCTTTAAATTCCTATATTTCTCTTAGTGAGGAGGACAGCCCACTGAAAAATGCAGAGGATATGGTGTGGCAGAATCCGGAGGACATTGTAATCGGACAGGAGAGCGCGAACCATATGCTGGAGGAGATTCAGGGAAAACTCAGCCCTTTTGAGAATCAGGTGCTGGAGGCTTATCTGGCAGGGGCGGATTATGTACAGATTGCCAGACAGATGGAGCGGGAACCAAAGTCCATTGACAATGCGCTTCAGAGAATACGAAATAAAATTCATGGAATGAAATTGCACTAGATAATAGAATAGGAGGCATGGCAATGAAGAAAAAAATGCTGGTAGTGATTCCCATGACATCCGAACAGAAAGAAAGGTTGGAAGAAGCAGCACAGGGAATGGAAATTATTTATGAAGAAATCTCCCGGATTAGCAAAGAGCAGGTAAAGGAAGTTAATGTGATTCTGGGAAATGTACCGCCTGCATGGCTTCAGGAAGCCAGGAATCTGGAATGGATACATTTAAATTCTGCCGGTTCAGATCCTTATATGGTGCCGGGAATTTTGGAACCGCACACGCTGCTTACCTGCAGTACAGGGGCATACGGAAAAGCAGTATCTGAGCATATGTTTGCCATGCTTCTGGCCATGCAGAAAAAACTGCACTTGTACAGGGATGATCAGAAGCAACATATCTGGAGCGATCATGGAGAAGTGACCTCTATTACAAATTCTCTGATTCTGGTGCTGGGAGCAGGGGACATTGGCGCGCATTTTGCAGCTATGGCACATATTCTGGGAGCTTATGTGATTGGAATGAAGCGCAGTCCAGGAGTTTGTCCAGAGGCTATGGATGAGCTGCGCAACATGGATGATCTGGAAACGCTGCTTCCAAAGGCAGATGTGGTGGCATCCTTCCTGCCAAGCACAGAGGAAACCAGGGGAATGATAGACAAGCAATTTTTAGGAAGGATGAAAGAGGGAAGCCTTTTGTTAAATGGCGGACGTGGAGATGTGGTGTGTACTGAAGATTTGTGTGATGCATTGGAACAGGGGCATCTGGCAGGAGCTGCACTGGATGTAACAGCGCCAGAACCACTTCCTAAAGATCATAGAATCTGGGATATTCCTAATGCTTTTGTGACACCACACATTTCCGGCAGCTATCATTTGGCGGAGACGCTGGAAAATGTGGTGAACATTGCAGTAGAGAACGTGAGGCGGTATGCAAAAGGGGAAAGGCTGAGAAATCTGGTGAAATAGAGGGCAGAGAAGAAAGGAATCACAAAAAATTGAAAAAACAGTTGACATTAGGAATATTCTTTGATAGAATACATACTTGTGAGACGGAAATAATAAATCTGCTGCCTTGGCTCAGTTGGTAGAGCGTCGCCTTGGTAAGGCGGAGGTCGGCGGTTCAAATCCGCTAGGCAGCTTATGGAAAAACCCTTGATGATTCAAGGGTTTTTTGCTGTCTATGGGCTAAAAATATGCTCTCAAAAAATGTACGTTTTTAGCAAATGGTTACTATTTGGTTACTATGGCATTTTTTTGAGGGTTTAAGGTGTTGTTCATGATGTCTGCAGCATCTCTGTTTTTGCTTCTGAAAAAGTACGAATAAATATTTAGCGTAGTGGTTGGATTCGCGTGTCCAAGAACACCAGCAACAGAACGTGGATCCATTCCATTTGTAATTAGGATAGAGGCAGCAGTATGCCTCAGGTCATGTTGGGTTGCATTTGGTGGAAGCTTGTCTTTTTCATTTTTTGCTACATTATCGTTGTAAATACGGATAATCTTTTTAAAGACATGATAGGGCGTGGATGGATGTACTTGCTTGCCGCTATCTTGAGTAAAAATAAAATTCTTATCAAAATCACTGCCACGAAAACCTTGCCAATACGTCCCCAACTTGACACACATTTGTTTCTGCTCAATTTTCCATAGCTTCAAGATGTTTATGACAACATCTGGGATAATGGGGAAGCGGGATTGGTATGTCTTGGTGCTTTTGTGATAGATTTTTCTTTCTGCATAAGCAGTAGATTTCGTGATTCTTACTTCTCCGGTCTGAAAATCAATATCTTCCCAGGTGAGAGAAATATTTTCACCACGCCGGTCTCCAACAAATAAAGCTAAATAAAAATATGCACGCCATTCCAAAGGCAATGTCCATTCCTGGAAATATTCCGGTACATGGTAGACTTTACCATTTTTATGCACTCTGTCATGAGCCTTATGCCTGATGCCGATAGGGTTGTCTAACGCCCATAGAAAGGCTTTGGTTTGCTCTACAGTAAAATAATCGACCTTATATTCCTTGCGTGTTTTATGTGCTCTGGATTGCCTTCCAGCGTATAAGATAGGGTTTATCTCAAGAAGGCCTTCTTCTACAGCATAGGACAGCATAGCGCTCACCAGGCAGCAATCTTTATGTATGGTAGCTTCAGACAGCCCTCCGGGCTTTCCGTCACTCCTTGCTCCATCCACTCTAAGGGTTTTTGCATAATCATTTAAAGTCTTTTTTATGATGCTTCCTATCTTGATATGCCCAAGTTTTGGAATGATGCGGAGCCGGAGAGTAATCTTGTAATTAGACCAGCTTGTAATAGAAATTTTGTCTGTGTCCTCATTTCCTGTTGGCTTCATGTCTTTCATGTAAAGCTCAGCCAGTTCCTTCAAGCTCATCTTTTCTCCCTTAGTCGCCTGACCAGAACGAACATGCCTTTCAAAATCCACCTTTACTTCTTCTAGCTTTCTTTCAATCTGCCTCTTTGTCATTCCTGGTTCTGGTGTGTAAGTCATAGTCTCAACGATTTTGGAACCGTCACACCGATAACCATTGGATACAAAGATACGGTAGGAATCTCCTCTTTTTTTTACACTTGCCATTCAATCATCTCCTTTTTTATTTTATAGGGTATAAAAATAACAGCTAACACCAGAATGAATGTTCTGATTGTTAAACTGCTCCGAAGATGATACAATACAGTTGCTCAATATGGTATATCTTCGGATATATTCCCAACCGTTCCTATTGCAAGTAGGGGCGGTTTTTCATATTTGACAAATAATTCAACTTGACATATAATATACTTAACAAGAGAACCGTTGGTCAGTGCACACCTGACCGCCGGATAAAATAGGCTCAAAAAGTAGCACCTTACTTTACCAGAGCAGGGGTGCTATTTTTTGTGGTTCGATATAGTCAAAACAAGAGTTATGACAGCACAAAGCATAATTACAAAAGTAAATAAATCACTGTATGTAACCATAAGCACCAGCCTCCTTTCTTGCGTCCGGCGGCTGATATAGCACCCCAACGGTTCCCTGGGTAAGTATATTATATTGTCAAGGTGGATTAAGATAAGACTATAGTTTGTAGACAACTTTCCAGCCGGAGTTCACATTTAATTCTACTTTCTTTACAACTAACTCTTTATTAACAATACCAAGGTGAATCATGCAACCATCTTTTCTTCTCCAGAAGATAAGTCTGGCTTTTGCAATACTCCCATCTTGAGAATATCCAACTTCGCCAAAAAAATCTTGAGAAGGATTTGCTTCGTGGTGAGAGTTGTAAGCATAATGTAGAGTCAAAGGAACTTTTGAAGCACGACCAGAGGGTGTCAAAGGTTTTCCTTCGTAATAAGTGTAGTTATGTGCATATAAAAAGCAAGTAGTATCTATTTTCAGATGTTTGTTTAAATGAGCGAGTTTTAGAGCATGAGTAATGAGTTTATTAATCTGTTCAAACTCTTTATCAATTATTTTTCGGTCTGAAATAGGAACTGAGATGATTCCAGTCCTTAATTTTGAAGGAATTGTCCTGACAGTACAATTAATTACGGGAACTGACGGAGCTGGCACTTCAAAGTGGACAGCTTCAGGCTTTTTAAGTTTTTCTACGCAATCATGTTTGAAATGCCATAAATTTTTCTTTTTTAAAGATTCCCATTCTTCCGAAGTTCCACCATTATCCAAAAAATCAAGCCAATTATCATATTCTGTTTTGGAAAAATCTGGTTTAAATCTAAAACGGAGAAATAAATTGGAAAACAGTGCCATATGTTATCCCCCTAATATTTATTTAAATATATCTTTTAACAGATTCAATTAATAAGTCTTTATATTTATAAATATCATTTAAATTCTCTATGATATATCTGGTGAATTTTTTGTTTTCATCAGGAATAAACAATTGTTTGTTTTTTCTATCCAGATTTAATCGACAAATAGGTTTTCTATTATTATCTTTATATAAGATACCAAAATAACTTTCGGTATCTCTATGTACCACATCTTCCACAGGTACAGTACCTGCTAATAGTCCTCTAATTATATAAAAGGCTTCAAGCTCTTCTTCGGTGGTTATAACTTTTGATGTTGGTTCTTCAATAACAGCGGTTTCAGCTATAACAGGTGCTTCATCTTCACTATCCTTAGAAAGGGCAGAAGAAATTTTATTATTGACAATTTCATTCACAAAAGAAGAAAACGCTTTTTTAACAACAGGAGTAAATTTTTCAATAATACGTTGGTTTTTTTGACCGTCATAAATATTAGCAAGTATAAAGCGGACAAACTCTTCGGATGGTTTTTCGAATTCAGAAGAAAGAACGCCTTTTATAAGAGAGCTATATTTAAGTTCCTCAGCAGTACTAAAAATTTTATCTCTATCAAAATTTTCTTTACAGAATTTCTTAAATTCATTAATTGACGATTCTTTCAAAGAAAGCATATCAATCTCCAAAAAAGGGACTAAATCCATTTTATTAGATTCTTCCAAGTCGGTATAAAATCTATATATAATACCGTTTGTTAAAATACCAAATTTTGCAGGAGTAGTTCCGAAGTATCTAAAAAGCTGTGAGGAATGTTTATCAAGTTGTTCGGAGCAACTTTTGCATTCTATTAAAATATTCGGTTGTCCATCTTCCAATATAGCATAATCCACCTTTTCACCTTTTTTAATACCTACATCAGCGGTGTATTCAGGACAAAACTCTAAAGGATTGAATACGTCATATCCTAAAATTTGAAATACGGGTACAATTAAAGACATTTTTGTTGCTTCTTCTGTAGATATAGTATCTTTTAACATAGATACGCGTTCAGAAAATTGTTTGATTTTTTCATTAAATTCCATAAGAAAACCTCCTCATATGTGCATAAAAATATTATTAAATCACCAAAGTGAATTAACCATGCGCATGATATTCAATATGCTGAATATCTTCTTTTCGAAAGTCATCTCCTGTAATATGCTTCATAGCATGGAGATATGCTTTCATTTGTTTTTCGTAATTCATTCTAGAATTGATAAAAATTGTATAACTTCCATCTTCATTTTCTGTCACAACCTCATTTACGGTCATGTCCATTAAAATAACTTGGTAGCTAATCGACATTGTTACCACGTTCCTTCTTCTTTAATGCCATAAGCATGTTATAAGTTGTTTCTAAATCTTCTGGTGTAGCATCTTTCGCAGCGTCAAATAAAACACGAAGAGGTTTGTTTTCAAATAAAGTCTGTGCCATTTCTGCTGTTTCTTCGTTTATATAATACTTATCAGCTTCTTTTTCTTTTCCAGTCATCAAATAATCAACCGAAATATTAAAATAACTTGCGATTGTCTGAGCAATTTCTCCTGATATAATATTCCTTTTCTTTTTCCAAGTTGAAATCGTTGACTGAGATATACCCGTTTCTTTACAGAATTTATACGCTGTTATTCCGTAGCTTTGTAGTAATTGTTCAAATATGTCATACATGAATTGTCCACCTTTCACAAAAATGCAGTACTTCGCAAAAACGTACTAAAAATGATTGACAATTATACAACCGAATGATATACTACAAATGTACTTCGGAAGTACGAATCAAAAATAGATACATTTCGCAAATATAAATGCTTTATAAAATTGTTATACTACGTCTGACAAATAAAGTATAACATAATTACGAAGTATTTACAATGCACAAAACACGGAAAAGGAGGTAAATAATGTATAAAAAATTTGCTGTGTTATTAGATAAAAGTAACAAAACAGCATATCAAGTATCAAAAGATACAGGGATTGCGCAGTCAATCTTCTCAGAATGGAAATCTGGAAGAATTAAAACTCTTGGTGTGGACAAGCTCAACATTCTAGCTAATTACTTCGGTGTAACGATTGAGTATTTCCTAGAGTAGAAAGCAGTGGCGAGAATATGTTGAATAAAGTAAAAATCAAGTGCTATGAAAACAAAGGCGGACTGCATTGGAGCATATATTAATAGTTACAGGACTAAATCACTTTCTCAAGGTGAATAGTCATAGAATCAGGCATATTTTCCCAGTAAGAAAATGCCACGATCTTATATCCAATACGCTGATATTTGCGAGCCAATGTATTGGACTTTACCATCCTATAAAACCTTATACCAACCACCTCCTTCCATGAGGCGATTTGCAGTCCGTAAAGATGAAGAAGAAATGTGAAGATGACCAAAAAAACACAAGAAGGGAGATGGAAATATGCAAGAGATGATACCAAGAATGGTTACAATAGCAGTTGCAGCACAAGAAACAGGAATGACCTATAGTAGCATTCGTAGACTGTGCTTGCAAAATAAGATTGTATTTGTAAAAAGTGGAAAAAAGTTTTTGATTAACTTTGGGAAGCTTGTTGATTATTTGAACCAAGGGGAAGGCGGTGAACAATCATGCACAGAGAATCCGCTGTAAATGCGCTTCTTGGAACTGCTCTGGTATTTAATACAGTGTTTGAAATGCCGGAGAATGACCCTCTGCTTTTCCAGATATTCGGAGCTGGTTTGGTCTTTGTAATGCTGTACAAGCTGTTTGAGAACGCAAAGAAGCTGGAAAAGAGAATTAAAAAAGTCCGCCGGGCTGCAACCCAATAGCGGACATAGCAAATTATATACGCCTTTATTGTAAGGCGAAAAGGAGGAAAAGTCAATGTTTGAAAAAATGACAGATGGAGAAGTGATGATTTACCTGAGAAATGCAGCATTGCAGATGTCCAGGATTGCACAGGAGAGAAAACTGACAATTGATGCATATATCACTGAAGATGGATATTTTACCGTAGACGCTGGCGATTATATGATATTTAGAGTTAACAGTGCAGGTCAGGCAAGGTATGATTATCAACCACGCAATAAACCTAATAAATGGACAGATGATGTGCAGCCACAGCAGATAAAGTTCTGGCAGGAACCAGCAGAACCGGAGGAGGCAGACCATGGAAAATAATACAGTTACCATCCCTACAAGGGAGTATGAGCAGCTTGCCAGGGATTCAGAAAAAGTTAGGATTCTTACACAGCTTATCTTGAATAGGGCAGATATTACTATTTATACCATTAAGGCAATTTTAGGAGTGCAGTAGGAGGAATGGTATGTATATAGGGATATGCTCTGAGCGCGGCAACAGAGTGGAAGATGAGGATGCCTTCTGGTATGCCATGAACCGCCTGCTGGAAACGCCAGAGGAAAGAGAAGCATTTGAAAAGGAGTTTTCGGAGAGCCTGATAGAATGGTTTTACTCCGGGAATTGGGTACATAAGGAGGATAAAGAAGATGAGTAAAGTGATCTCCGATAAGAATGTGTTGCAAAGGGAAGAGGAAAACAGCGTATGGATTCATTTTTAAAAATATAGAAAGAGGTGTTGACTTATCAGTAAAGTAATTTGCGTTGCCGGAGAATCCGGCTCAGGAAAAACAACCAGCATGAGAAATTTAGACCCCAAGACAACCCTGTATATTGACTGTGATAAAAAGGGGCTTTCCTGGAAGGGATGGCGGTCACAGTATAATTCAGAAAATCAAAATTATATCAAAACAGACTTTGCCCAGGTGGTACAGCAGACCTTGCAGAAGGTAGATAAAGTTGAGAAATGGAAACATATCAAAGCTGTGGTGATTGATACTATCAATGGTCTTATGGTCTCTGATGAGATGCGCAGGAGCAAGGAAAAAGGGTATGACAAGTGGGTAGACCTGGCCGCCTGCGTCTGGGATTTAGTAAATGAAGCATATGAATATCGTGATGATTTAACCATCATATTCACAGCCCACACCCAGACAGACCATGATGAAAATGGCTATATGTTTACCAGAATCAAGACATCCGGAAAAAAACTGGACAAGATTGTCCTGGAAAGTAAATTTACAACGGTCCTTCTCAGTAAATGTGTGGATGGAAAGTATAAATTTGAGACCCAGGCCAACAACAGTACAGCAAAAACTCCTATGGGGGCATTTGAGGAGTTTGAAATTGATAACGATATTGTAGAAGTAATTAAAGCATTGGAGGAATTTTAAGCATGAAGAAACCAAACAATTTTGAAAACACACAGGCGCAGGGTGAATTTACACCAGTAGAGCTTGGAGGGCATTATCTTACTATTAAAGATGTGGCCGAGATGCAGTCCAAGAACGGAAAAGACATGATTAAGGTATCTTTTGATTTTGCAGCAAATGATAAACAGCCAGGATACTTTATGGAATCTTTTAAGAACGACATCCGCCCGGAGAAGAAATGGCCAAACCAGGCAACACAGTATATCTTAACAGAAGACAGTGATGGAAATTGCAGCCGGTCCTTTAAAACCTTTATTACCTGCGTGGAACATTCCAATAAAATGCAGGTGCAGTGGGGTGAAAATTTCGGACAGCAGTTTAAGAATAAGGCAGTAGGCGGCGTGTTCGGTCCTCAGTTGGATTATTATGAAAACAAAGAAAGAGAAAAGAGAGTTCTCCGCTGGTTTGTATCTGTGGACAAGGTAAAAGATGCCCAGGTTCCGGATACACAGGAAACCCAGGCGTATAAGAATTATAAAAACGGATATCATCCTAGTTCCACATCAGCAGGGGATGGCTTCATGAATATCCCGGACGGGGTTGACGAAGAACTGCCATTCAGCTAGGAGGAAAGGACATGGATATTCAGATTGATTCCAGGGAAAAATCCAGGGCAATCCGGAAAATCATCAGAACCTTTGATGAGCAGGGAGTAAAACATTTTTCCAGTAAATTACTGGTTGGGGACTATATGTCCCTGGATAACCCCCGGCTCATCATTGACCGGAAGCAGAATCTCCAGGAGCTTTGCGGGAACGTCTGCCAACAGCATGAGCGCTTCAAAAGAGAATTGCTAAAGGCCATGCAGGCCGGAATCCAGCTTGTTATCCTGGTGGAGCATGGGGCTGAGATCAAAAGCCTGGAAGATGTATATTTCTGGAAAAACCCAAGAAAACACGAAGTGAGATGGAGAGTTGTGAATGGAAAAAGAGAAAAATACGTGGTGTCTGCCAAGGCGGTTGACGGAGAGCAGTTATATAAATCTCTCTGTACCATCCGGGACAGATACCATGTAAGATTTGAATTTTGTGAAAAGAAAGATACAGGAAAAGAAATTATCCGGATCCTGAGTGCGGGAGGTGACATGGTTGGCCAGACCCTATAAGACCGGTCTGGATTATTTCGAGTTAGATTGTTATTTGGATGAAAAAATAAGACTGATACAGGCTGAATTTGGGCTCAAAGGCTTTGCGGTAATCGTTCTGCTCTTCAAGGAAATCTACGGAGGGCAGGGTTATTACATGAGCTGGGACAAAGAAAGGTTGCTACTGCTAGTGTCAGAAAATGGTATAGCAGAAGGTGACACGAATTTAATATGGGAGATTTCCCAAGCCTGTGTCAGACGGGGTATTTTCTCCGCTGAACTTTTTGAAAAGTATCAAATCCTCACATCCAGAGGAATCCAAAAAAGATACTTCCGTGCAGTAGCCAGGCGCGGAAAAGTAGAAGCGAAAAAAGAATACCTCCTTATTAAGTGCACCCAAAAAAAAGTAAATGTAGACAATAACTCAATTAATGCAGACAATAACCCGGTTAATGTAAGCAAAAGTACACAGAGAAGAGAAGAGAAAAGAAGAGAAGAGAATACAGAGGCTGCCGCCAGCATTTTGGAAGATGATGAGGATGATGGAATGGACCCAATGGAGGCTATGCGGATATGGAACGAGAGGAAGAAAAAGCAGTAAGTGAACTGGAAAAGGATATTGCTATCTGGAAAGAATCCCAGGCCATGCATGCAGATGATACGGACTATTTTCATGATTCCCAGAGGCAGATAGACAGGCTGGAAACAGAACTGGACAGAATAACAAGAATGGAGAATGGAAATGGGTATCTACAAATTTAATTCAGATGATGCGTTTGCCTTTGCAAATGGGCAGGGAATTAAAACAAAAATAAAAGGGGAAGAGCTACACTTACAGGACTGCCCGTATTGCCATGGCGGGTATCATGGGGATAAATATACCTTTTCCATCAATCTGCATACTGGACAGTTTAAATGTTTAAGAGCATCCTGTGGGGTTATTGGCAATATGGTCACCCTTTCCAGGGATTTTGATTTTTCCCTTGGAAATGAAGTGGATGAATATTACAGGCCAAAAAGAAGATTCCGCAGCTTTAAGAAAAAAGAAGAGCCAATTATTCCAAAAGAGCCGGCAGTTACATATCTGGAAAGCAGGGGAATATCGGAGGCGGTTGCCAGGAAATATGAGATAACAACACAGAATGACCATGACAATATCCTTGTTTTTCCGTTCTATGATGAAAAAGGAGTGCTGCGATTCGTAAAGTACCGGAAAACAGATTTTGACCGGAACCGGGACAAGAACAAAGAATGGTGTGAAGCAGACTGTAAGCCGATTCTGTTTGGAATGAAACAGTGTAATGATAAGTTTGACCGGCTTATCCTGACAGAAGGGCAGTTGGACAGCCTGAGTGTTGCAACGTCCGGCATTGAGAATGCAGTATCCGTTCCGACTGGAGCAAAAGGCTTCACATGGGTGCCATACTGTTATAATTGGGTATCGAAATTTAAAGAAATTGTTGTATTTGGAGATTATGAAAAAGAAAACATCACCCTTCTGGATGATGTGGTCCGCAGGTTTCCATGCATGATAAAGCATGTGCGGCAGGAAAGCTATAAAGGCTGTAAGGATGCAAATGAGATTCTGCAGAAATATGGGACAGAAGCCATAGTTGAAGCAATTGAGACGGCAGTACCTGTTCCGGTGAACCGTGTACTTCCCCTTGCAAGCGTGGAAAATGTAAACATTTATGAACTTCCAAAACTAAGAACCGGGATTGCAGAGCTTGACCGGACTTTATATGGCGGTCTGCCATTCGGAATGGTATGTGTGATAGCCGGAAAACGTGGGGATGGAAAATCTACGCTTGGCAGCCAGATTATGGCTTATGCCTTAGAACAGGGTTACCGGACATTTGCCTACTCAGGGGAGCTGCCTAATTATCTGTATAAGAGCTGGTTCGACTTCCAGATTGCAGGAAGACACCACATTGTGGAGAATAAGACAGATTTTGGAACGCTCAACCGTTTTCTCACAAAAGCAAACCAGGAACTGATTAATGCATGGTATATGGAACGTGCTTATATCTATGATAACCGGATTGTAGAAAATGATGAGAAAGAGGACCTGCTTAAAAGCATAGAGCGTTCTATACAGCAATACGGAACAAAAGTCATTCTCATTGATAATCTTATGACAGCAATGTACATAGATGAGCAAAGAGGAAGTGACAAATATGACCAGCAGGGGCAGTTTGTAAGAAATCTTACCAAGTTAGCAATCAAATATGACTGCCTGATTCTCCTGGTTGCCCATCAGAGGAAAAATAACTTTACAACAGATGCCAATGATGAAATCAGTGGTTCCGGGGATATTACGAATTTAGCTGGCATTACGCTGAGTTATAACCGTGGAACCAAGGATGAGATTGAAAAGGGTATGGTCAGTGAGTTTCAAAGGAAGTTGATTATAGCCAAAAACAGGCTGTTTGGAAAAATAAACCTGCAGGGAATCCTTTTAGATTACGATGAGCGTTCCAAGCGGATTTATGGCACAGGAGATGATTTAGATTATCAGTTCGGATGGAATGCGGATGAAAACGGATTTACCAGCGCAGAGAACATGGAAATTCCGTTTTAGAGGAGAGAAGTGAATGAAGGATGGAAAGGTAAAATTATATTACAACAGAATGTTTGTGGATATCTGGGAACTTTTCAAAGAATACAGCCAGCCAGATGGGAGTAGTCAGTTTTGGAGCAGCTATAAAACAGCAGTAGACAAGCTGGATAAGAAATATGAGCGCTCAGAGTTATTCCGAAATCTGGCACTGGCAGTGACAAAGGAGTTGGAGAGAATTGAAAAGCAAAGTTAATCAAAAAAAAGAAGAACATGTAATACATGTCTGTTATCTCTGCGGAAAGACCATTGAGGATGAAGACTACGAATATATCAGAACCAGGAGAAAAACAGATATCTGGATGCATAAGCGGTGTGTACCGAAGGGAAGGAGATGAAATATTGTATGCCCGAGAAATACGATAATGACGAACTGAGGAAAGAATTTATGGATAAGGTTATAAATACTCTGGAAACATTATACAGTGAGGCAGAAACAGATGGGGAGAAAGCATTGATGTGTGTCATTGTAGGAACTATTAAAGATAATATTGAATTTATGGATAAGTGATGGGAGGAAGCAGAATGCTGCATGTGATAGATAATTACTATGCACAGACGAACAATTATGGGTACAGCGTTTTAAGAGATATAGGAAAACAGAATCCAAAGACAGGTGAACAGACATACATCACCCTTGGATATGTTGGAACGATCAAAGAAGTATTGGAGCTGGTTAAGAAAGAAATTGTACATAACCACATCAAAGAAAATAATATGGAGCTTGCACAGGCTCTTGGATATATCCGGGAGCAGACGGACAGGATATTGAAGGCTATGGTGGGAATTGATATATGACAGGAAAAACAGATAGACATTGCAGCATGTGCGCCTGCTGGCAATACAATGAGCGCATTGAGCAGAAACATGGCATGGGTTCCGGCATCTGCAAGCGTGATAGCGAAGTTAAGGGATGTGACAGGAAAGCGTGTCTGCTGTATGAGGAAAGGACAAAAACATGACAAGACAGGAAGCTGAGCAGCTTATACGGGAAAGAGGATTCCGAATCTGGGCAATCCTGGGAGATAGAGAATTCCAGGCTATGGATGAAGGTGGAATTAATCTCTTTGTGGACTGGGGGCAGGATAATTTCCGTCTGGTCTGGATGGTACCAAGGTCCATATTCCAAGTGACGTGTCCGGAGTGCGGGCCATTCTCCTGGGATAAACAGTTTTACAGGATGTACGGGAGATTTAAGAATCTGATTGAAGAGATTGTTTGCAAGATGGATGGAGGAAACAGAGATTGAACAGAAAAGAAGAACAATGGAGAAATGAGGGTGCAGCTTATGCGCTCCGGGTAGTGAAAGATAAAGGCGTAGATGGTCTGGAAAGAGATTTGAGGTGTCGGGGTGTTTGTGGAATATCCGTTGTAGTCCCGGAAGAACATCTTAAAAGCATGTATTTGGTGCTACTGCACAGGTTATCAGACACAATCAGAACATTAGCTCTATGGACGTTATACGAGGACTATGGATGGAGAGGGAAACGTCTGAAACAGTATATTGAGCGGATGCTGAGGCACACGATGGTTTGTGATAGCTGGGATGCATATGCAAACCGCTATGTGAAGGTCTCTGACATGATGAAGGAATTAGAGGAACAGTGTGGTGTTGAATCCGCCTGGGAGGAAATGGAAAGCAATCTAAGGGAAGCAGACAGCAAGAACAGATATATTTCCGTAGACCTGGCAGTGAAAACACTTCTGGACGCAGGATATGAAGAACCAGCTGCACTGATTCTGAAAAAGTGGCAGGATAACAGGGAGGCGTGAGTATAGATAAGAAAGATTTAATCCCCGGAAAAACCTACCTCCGTAAGCACAGCAAGACCTTACATGGAAGATTCGGAACCAAGGAAGCCAAAGCAGAAGGCTACATAGAATGCATGCAGATAACACCAGCCGGAGCAGTGTTCTTCTAATCCGGGAATTTGCTGAAACTAACAGATGCTGAGATAGAGAAGGAGGTATGGGAAGATGGACGAAAAGAAAGTTAGAGAAGCAATAGAAGATTTTAAAAAATTAGCGGAGTTATTGCAAAATAAAGAAAGTGTTGCTGTTGAACATTGTAATATAGCAATCGAAGCACTGGAAAAGCAATTGCCGGAGAAAGTGGATGCAAAAGAGGATTTTAAGGATTTTAATGGAAATTTAATATGCTACAAAGGATTCTGTCCTAGTTGTGGGTATGTTGTAGATTCCAGTAAAACCAATTATTGTAACGCTTGCGGACAGAAATTAGATTGGACGGTGGAAGAATGAACGTACTAGAGAAGATTTTGGAAGAAATCGAGGAAAGAATTAAGAAATTAAAAGAGGTAGATAATATGTGCAGAGTGAATGCCGAGCGCAGTAAAAATTTCGAAAGTGTGAAATATTTTCAAAGCTTGATGTTTGCTACAGAAAGAGCAGAAAGTATTATTGGCGATATTATCCGCTCCCACATGGATGATATTCCAAATACAAGCAATAAGAGATTGATTGACGCGAATGTGCTAGATGAAGAAGTAAGAAAATTCTTTCTTGCGATTACGGGAAATCCAAAGCAGGCAACAGTAGTCAGAGAATGTAAAGAATCGTTCAGAAGAATGATAGATGAGCAGAAGACAGTATATGCGAATGATGATTGGATTCTGGTAAAAGAGAGACTGCCGAAAGAATCAGGGTATTATCTTGTACAACTATCAAAAAGATTAGAAAGCGAAGATTGGGCAGATAGAGTGGTTGTATTATACGATGGGGAAAGTAAAGAATTTATGTGCTACGAGAAATATATAATAGCCTGGAAGCCACTTCCAGAACCATACAGAGCAGCAGACAAACCAGACTGGAAAGAGAATATGCTTAATACCTTTCTGGCAGGACATTAACTAAATTAACCTTTAGTGGAGGAGTAAAGAGGATGACATTTAATTACACTGAAAGAGTAGATTTTTTACACTGTATTGAAGTAGATACAGAAGACGAAGAATTATTTGAAGAAATTGTAGAGGATGTTGCAGAAGAAATGTATGCCGGATGTGATGATGGAACAAAGATGGCTTTAAAAAAGTTTAAAGAGGCATTTGGAGAGGAAAATGTCAAATTTATAAAAGATACTGGCGGTACTGTAAGCGAATATGAAGTTGATTAATCTGAAATTTAGTGGAGGAAAATAAGATGAAGGATTTGCAATTAAAAGATATATCGCATTATTTAACGACAACACAACCGATTAGGCTTAATTATCCAACGGGTGAAAGCATGATAGCAAGAATATCGGATTTTGATAGCTATGGAGAATATTATGTGACAGAGTTATATGCGCATAACAATGAACTGGTGCTGGAACTGAGACTTGAAATTTAAAGAAGGTGACTAAATGGAAGATAGATGCATATGTTGTGGGAAAATAATCCCAGAGGGAAGGCAAGTATGTTGGACATGTGAGGAAGGAGCACAGATGAACAAAGAAGGTTACAAAGACCCTACTGCGGAAATAGCAGTACATAGAGCCAGCCGGATGCCAAGACACATCTGGAATATCTTTAAGGAGCTGAATCTGGCAGCAGGGAAATCCGGGGTGGAGGTTACGGAAATCAGAGACAAGGAGACAGGGAAGAAGTACAGGAGGTGATTCCATTGGAGAAAAGACTAAGAGACATGACCTGGGAAGATTATGGAATATCCAAGAACCGGTATGATGAGTTAAGGGCCTTCTGCTTACAATACGAAGAGAAGAAGTCAAAGATAAGCAGAGACGTTGGAGCTATGAACTATGATGGTATGCCGAAAAGTAACTACAAAGAAAACTCCTTAGAGACAAAAGCAATCAGAAACGTTATGTATCAGAAAGATTGTGAAATGATAGAACAGGCTGCAATAGCTGCATCCTCAGAAGTATATCGGTACATAATCAAGAGTGTAACAAATGGCTTGTCATACAGGTTTATTGAATATGATGAGAAGCTGGGAAGAATACCTATGGGAATAAATGAGTTTTATGCTCGCAGAAGATTGTTTTACCATTATCTTGATAATTTGAAAAATGGTGACAAAATCGACCTGCTTTCATGATATTATGATATCAGGTAAAGTTGCAACAGAGGTAGTAACTTGCCACATTTGACTATCGGCCTCCCTTGTATGGCATGGCAGCAGGGTATCACAGCCCTGTTGCTGTATCAGGCTCAGACGGTAACGCCTTTGCAGGAAAAAGCATAGAGACCGTCACTCCTCTTTTCTGGTATAAAGGTATTTTATTGTAAGCGCCGGCAGCAGGCAGTCCACTTCATGGTTATGTTACTGCCATATCAAAATCAGTCGCGAAAGATTGGAAACCATCAAGCAACCGGCATAACGGCGCATGTGGGTTGCAAGTTTGGAAAGTAGCTCAGTTGGTAGAGCGGTAGACTTTTAATCTATATGTCCCAGGTTCGATTCCTGGCTTTCCAATTTGACTAGAAAGAATTATAAACCAGCTGACTGTGGTAAACACTCTCAGCACATAAGGCATCTGGCAGCAGTCAGGTGCCTTTTCTTATGGACCCTTAACTCAGCAGGTTAGAGTACCCGGCTCATAACCAGGCAGCCCTGGGTTCGAATCCCAGAGAGTCCATTTACAAAACAAACGAAGAGAGGTGGTGATGTTTGGATGGAGAAGTAAAAGCAACAAATGCAGAACTTGCCTATCAGGATTACCTAAATGGCATGAAATACAAAGAAATAGCCGAGAAATACGGTGTGACCATAAATACAGTAAAGTCCTGGAAGACCCGATATAAGTGGTCAAAGGATGGTAAAAAAAGTGTGCACACAAAAACAGGAAAGGTGTGCACACAAAAAA
>ENA-UACD01000077-UACD01000077.1-human-gut-metagenome-genome-assembly--contig:-NODE-77-length-44552-cov-9.060948_pt1 | contig 44552 bp, 48 predicted proteins | sample MGYA00243882_ERZ654231 | MGnify/ENA primary metagenome ERZ654231 (study PRJEB26926, sample SAMN06165158) | human gut metagenome | biome: ENVO:00009003; feature: ENVO:2100002; material: ENVO:00002003...
GGCTCGGAGATGTGTATAAGAGACAGTAGTAAGATACATTTGACGAGGATATCATTCAAGTCTCTCCTTTCACAAGTTTTTTTATTTCTTCTATTTCTCTTTTCATGGTATCTATCTGTTCTTTCTGGCTCTTAATCATGGCAAACATTGCCGGTATCAAAATCCTTTCGCTCCAGTCATCTGTCAGCCCTTCTTCATTTTTAACCGCTGCAGTTGGAAGATATGTCTCTACATCTTCTGCGATCAACATTGGCATGACCTTGTTGAAACATGAAGAGTTTCGATTTACATAATCATTTTTATACTTCGCCCAAACTGGCTGTATCTGATACCATTTTTCAATATCCTCTTCTGACACATTACGACCAATGGTTTTGTACCGCTTGGATGACGAACTGCGATACACTTTGTTTCCATTGATGACAAGATTACTTCCCGTTCCAGTTCCTAATCCATGTATCTGAAATGGATTTCCTCCATCCCCAAAATCACCACCGCCGCCAGTCTGTCCTGATAAATATAAATCCAGTCCGTACATGATCTGAAGATCTCTTGCGTCTATGCTCTGGATTCCATCTTTATCTCGTATCTTTAAATTTCCATCATAACTTTCAATGAACCTTCCGTTCATCTGCCATCCAGTAAACTTTGCAATTCCATGAGCTACATTTATACCATTGTTAAAAACAGGCGTCTTGGAAAAAGTAGCATCACCGCTTACCAGCATTTTTGTTATGTTATTTAAAATTGCGCTTGCTATCGTTGCTTTTGCTGCGTCAAGATTCTTAAAATCTCCATCTACTCCTGTTTGGCTTGAATTAAATGACAAAATGTATTCATATACTGTATTAATATAAATTTCATCTGTATAACTACCTTCAACATATATTAATCCGTCTTTATTCAAAGTAATTCCCGTATAGGAATAGTTTTGCCCTTGCTGAGAATATTTGTAATAAAAAGTCAGTCCTGTATTGTCAAGACGACCGATTAGATTTCCTCTGTTGTCATAAATTTCCTGTCTTCCGTTTCCATTGTTTACACCCCCCAGCTTCATCAATCCGCCCCTGGCAGCTTCAAACGAAATATATATATGACCGTCCGGACCTTTATAAAATCCCTGCCATTTTCCGTTATCCGTAATGAGATCAAGTATGTCGTCTTTTGACAATGCAGCTATATCTAGCAGAACAGGTATTGTCTGATAATCAATCAGATCCGTAAATCCTCCTGGATGATAAAAATTCACTCGGAAAAATATATAGTTTTTACTCACTGTATTCAGTTGAGTAAACCTCTGCCCGGATGTATCTGTGCTACTGCTGCTGACAGTTGTGTATGTTTTACCGTCTGAAGATGCCTGCAGCTGAAATCTTCCAACGTAATCATGTCTGTCTGCCGAATCTCCATCACGATAATATCCATGAACTGTAATTTCATCAGGAGTCAAAAGTCCATCCTGCCCACGTTTCAATGCCTGAAGCGATAATTCAATAAAATATGTTCTTCCGGGTTTTCCGTCCTTGTTCTTTGCCACATTGAAACGTTTGGTTACATTAAAAATCCCCAGATAATTGGCTGTGATATCCACCCAGCCCGTATCGGCACTTAATCCAGTAACCGTATAGGTCCGGCGAGTGTTATCCCATCTTCCGGTTATGCCGCTGGATTTATTGGTGGAGTAAGAGCAGCTTGCCGATACGTCCTGCTGCCCATAAAACACCTGCACAGTAGTCTGCACAGTGGGGAATGATGTGATATTTCCCTGCCAGTCTGAGGGAATCCCCTGATATTCATTATCAAGCTGCATAACGATATTATGGGCTTTCCTTGCTTCTTCCAAAGCCTGGTTTGCCACTGTATCATCTGTATAGTGATTGAGCTTTCGCCAGTCAGATGATACATATACACTACCCTTGTCTCTGGCTACCGTAGCCGTTAAAATATCTTCCCCGTTTGTCCATAAATCCCCGATATCATAAGGCGGCTGAGGTGTTGTAACAAATGTTCTGCGCTTTCCATCAGCGGTATCCTGTGCTTCCATAGCCGCCTGCATTGCCTTTGTGATATCCGTATCCTGAAGCAATATCCAGCCCCAGATACCATTATCCTCCATGAAGCGGTAAGCATATCCTTTGGACTTCCAGAAAAAACGGTCTCCGATATGTTTCCTTCTCTCCTCCGTGGTAGTCCACTGAGATGCAGGATAATTTTGCATGGATGGTTCATAGTCGTAATACCAGTCCTCCACCTGACCGTCTACCTGTGACTGCAGGCTGGAAAGGTCTTTTGATATAGAATCCGCATAATCGGCAAGATTTTTGTCGGCATAATCTTTGACATCCTCTAAAGCCTGTCCGATCGGCCGGCCTCCAATCTGGATTATGTCTCCGGATATCACAACTCTGCCAGTATCCATATCTACAGAAAATATAATTTCTTTTGTTTCTGCATCCCTTACTATAATCGCACCTGTATTGATATAATCCGCGTCAATCCCATGTGCGTACAGGATCTTTGCAATGATATCTCCGTCTAAGACAAATCCATACAGATAGTTTTTTCCCCCATCATTCGACACACCGATTGCTTCTGCCGTGATCTTGATTACTGTTTTGGATTCTTTCAGAGTTGGTTTATCATGCAGATATGTAATTGTGCTCCCGTCCGGCTGTTTTTCGTAAGTAGCATATAAGCCGCCTCCGGCATTCAGGGAATCCCCCAGCTTTTCAATTGCCTCCTGCCGGTCGGTACGCTCCTGCTCAATCAGTTCCTGAAGATGTACATTAGTCTGGGTATCCTCGCTTCCATACTTCGAGGCATTCCGCATACCGGATTCCGCACTGTTCTTCAAAGTTGTAATCCCAAAGAACACAAAATTAACATCCGTCACAAAGGTATGGTAACTATTCCCACGCCAGTCCGTGATCTTTGCCAGATCCATAAATTCAGCCAGTGGATACGTGATGTAATCGCCCGTAAACCTCCGGAAAGGCACTCCTGATATCTTTTCATGGATCCATGACACAAGGGTTTCCTCATTTCCAGAAGCCAGAGGGTTGCTGACGGTCAGCATATATCCTTCCGAACCGGCACGCACGGTTTCCTCAACCTCTGTTTCCTTTTCCCCTTCTGTTTTTTTCACCTTCCGGGTTGTCTGGATACCTGTAATTGTGATATCACTGGTGTCCATGGTCAGGCTCTTCCACTCTGTAAGGTTATGGCATTCCCTTGTAAAATCCAGATCATAAGTCAGGATCTCAAGCTTTCCGCTCCGGTTAATGCGGGCGTTTCCACAGGCGATCATGGCAAGATAGCCAATCACCTGCCGGAAGGTATAATCTCCGGAAGGCTTTGTCTGGATCTGAAAATCATCATGTAAAAAAGAAGTGGTTCCCATAAGGATGCTGCATCTTGAACAGGCATCCCGCAAGACAGCTCCTGCTGTTGCCGGAAACAGAAGATCCGTAGAATACGCTACATTTGCCTTGTACATATCATCTGATGCATTTACCACAACTGTTGTTCCATAGCATTCCGGTGCTGTCACCGTAAAGGTTCCAAACTCAATCTTTTCTATTGTATCTGATAACTGAAAAGTCAGATACAGCCTTATCCTGGCGCCATAAAAATCATATTTTTCCAGATGGTCATCCTCGTTCAGAAGCTCCATCTGGATATTCCGACAGATTGCCGCCCCGATGGGGACGGCGTTTGCGTCTGCCGAATCTACCACGCTATTATTGGTTATGGAAAAATCTTTCTCTTCCAGATGAAGGACCGTACCGTCAGAGAATGTAACCTCGGCATTTTCTTTAAAATCCTGCCGCTGCATCATAATTTCTTTAAATTCACTGCTTACATGGATCATAATTTACTCTTCCCCGTCATATTAAAAGATAGCTCTTTCAGATACATCCCGTCATCCGATAAAGACCCGATAGAGATATTTCCGCTTTTTCCTACATAAAATGGATCATCTCTCCATGTTCCGTGATACAGGCTGAAATGATGCAGGGTAAAAGTGGCGCCTTTTGCAATGATACGAAGAATCTTCGTAGCCTCTTCAACCGGTATGTTGGATGCCTTATAGCTGTACTGCTCTACGGTAAACATCGGGGTAAAATGCCCCTCGCCTGCCTGGGAACGGGTACTGCCTTCTGTGTATGTAGTCTCAAAGCTGTACCCCATATCTTTGTCCGGCTGCCAGATTACCGTCCCATTCATTTTGATTTCCTGTGTCATATCCTGCCTCCTATGTCAGTAAAAACGGATTTCGTCCGTTCAGATCTCTTCTCAGTTTTGCTTCTTCAATGACCTCATCAAAAATGGTCCTGCGGTTAAGCTGTGCCGTGAATCTGTACTGTCCACCACCTGGAGCCGTTCCGGATTCCTCCCGGACAATCTTTCTCAACAGGCTTTCCGGCGCTTCGATATTATTTCCGCTTTTCTGATCGCCAAGCACTGCCAGAAATTCCGATCGCGGCGGAATCACTGCACCAGAAGCCAGATACGGAACATTTGGCACACGCGGGAAAGATGCATGGAATCCAATGATACGGCTTCCGGTTGCAGTAGGTACTTCCCAGGGACCAAAGTTCATAGCCGCTTCAATTCCTGAAATGGAATAATTGATATTGGAGATTCCATAATTAATGGTACTGATCATGGAATTCATTTCATTTTGTATCCTTCTTGTCATTCCTGCTATGGAGTTGGCCACAGTCCTGCTGATCCTGCTCCACATCTGTTCTGTTTTGGTCGCCGCCTGCTGCCATCTTGACTGTACAATATTTACCGCGCTTCCCAGCTTCGGGTTGATCTGCTTTGAATTCATTTCCGCTATGATCTGCCCCACGCGTTTTGCTATGAATTCCCATTTCTTAGTCATAATATTGTACATGGACTGAGAATAACTGCGGACCGTTTCGGTCATTTCTGCAAGCTTTTTCGCAGCAGTCTGCTTCATGTGGTCAAGATTTTTCTTTACCTCAGCAGAAGAACTTCCCCATTTTGTTACTGTCGTCTGGTCTACATCAGAAAAAGCCGTTTCCACTGCCCCTGCAACACCTGGAAGATTTTCTTCCGCTGCTTTCTTCATATCCTTGGATTCTTTATCCACAGCATCTCCTGCGGTTTTCATACTGCTAGTCACAGTCTGCTGTGCGCCTACGATATTGGTATCCACACTTGTTTTTACCGCCTGTGTTGCTTGTGGGAAATATACGCCAAGTTTATCAATAAATTCATCCGCCGGTACCCCTGCTGCTTCCAGCTGTCCCGAGATCATATCAAGAGCTTCCTGGGCGGTTGTTGCAGATGACAGAGTATCATCCATGGACATCAGGATTCCCTGGTAGGTACCGCTGAATTCACCTCCGGTCATTGACAGCTCCCATAATGCATCTCTCATTCCACCCATGGCTTCCTTCATGGAAACACTGGACAGATCAATTTCTCCTGCCGTCTTCGACATTCCAGCACCCAGCTGCTCTGCCCCCTGTGCCAGAAGATCCACACTTTCTTTTGTTTTGGTAGTCCAATAATCGTTCTCCTGCAAAACAGTATTCACATTCTGAGTTGACAATCCCCATTCTGCGAACTTCTCCATGACCGTATTGGTCATTTCCTCCGCCGACATTCCAGCGTCTTCACAGGAATCTACGATTTTATTGATCTCATCTGCCTGTTCGCGGGATATCGTTCCAATATTCTGCATTTTCCCGGCAAGATCATTGATAGCGCCGCCCATTTCTGAAAGCTTTCCATTTCCGCCTTGAATCCCTTCCACCAGTCCGGCAATGCCGCGTGTCAGCTCCACGATTCCCCAGGTCGCACCGGCAATCAGGCCTGCAGTTCCCACCAGTGGGCCGAGAGAAGATGCCAGGGAAGAAAATCCTCCGCTTGCTCCCCCTGCGGCTTTCCCAAGATCTCCTAATAAGTCTCCGGCACCTTTGGTTCCGCTGCTAAACAGACTTTTTAATTTTCCGGCAACAAGAGAAATGCTCTCGCCACTGATCAGCTTCGTGCCGATTTTGGAAACCACCTTTTTCACCAGGGATCCGATTCCTGTAATATCTGCAATCTTTACCGCAAGAAATACCCTTCCCAGAAAAGCAGCGATCTTTCCAGCCGTACCGCTTTCATCAAGCCCCTGGAACAGATCGCCTATGGCTTTCACGATCGCCGTGATCATGGACCACAAATGACTTCCCCAGTCAACCTGCCCAAGGAAGCTTCCTACTCCACGTCCTACTTCTTCCCAGTCCGTGTCCCTCAAAACCTGTACAATAAATCCGGAAAGCTTACCCAGAAATGTATTCAGGGATCGTCCTGCCTCTTCCCAGTTCAGGTTTTGAAACGCTGTGTTCAGTCCTGAGGTTACATTGTCTGCCATTGCATCCCAGTCAACTGTTTCTGCAAGCTTTTGCACCATAGCAAAAATGCCATTGATCCCATTGCTTAACGTCAGCCCTGCTTCTGTAAAGCTGATCCTGGCAAACATTCCATTCAGCGCCTCCCCCAGGGATTGCCCGAGTTCTTCCCATCCCGTAATCCCGGCGCCGTTTTTTCTTGCCATATCTGTTACAAAGCCGCTGAGCATATTCCAGGCAATCATAAAATAATTACCCATCAGATTGCCAAGTTCTGTCCATCCGATCTCTCCAACAGCGCCTCTGAGCCCTTCTGACAGCTTACGGCCAATCTGTTTAAAATCAATCCCACCAGGGCCGATCAGACGATTAAAGGTGCGGATCAACGTATCGATCCCTGCTCCTATCGTTCTCCCCATAAGGTCAAAATCCAGATATTTTACCAGACTGTTAAAGGTATCTGTAAACGCTCTGACAAGCTTTGTGATCTTAGGCCCTACCTTTTTCCAGCTGATCACATCATAAATCCGCTTCATGCCTTTGTTCAGTCCATCTGCCACGAACTTTCCAAGGCCTTCCCAGTCTTCTTCCTTCAAAAGCTTTTTGATCTTATCCGCCAAGCCTTTAATGGAATTTTCAATGGGAACTGTCTCGAACATATCCCCCGGATTGATCCCTCCAACACTTCCCGGAGGCCGGTAATTTCCGTTTCCTCCCGTTTCCGGAAGATCGCCGCTGTCCGAAGATTCCCATCTCCGGATTTCATCCAGCCCGGAAAGATACCTGTCTTTTTCCTTTTCCGCCTTTTTCGTAGCGCCTGCCAGTTTATTGGTGGCGTCTGCAGCATCATTTGCAGCTTCCGCTGTCCCTGACAGGGATTCCCTGTAATCCTGCTGGACACCTACCGCCTTTACAAAACTGCTCTGCCCTGTCAGCGCTGCAAAAAACATCCCTACATAGGTCACAGCGCGGGCAAGCAGATTGATAAACGTTACCAGTACCGGCGCTGCTACCGAAAGAATCGGATCAAAGGCTGTCGCAATGCTGTTCTTTAATCTTGTCATGGCTGACATTAAGGCAGAAATGCTGGCATTGGTATGATCAGAATACATGGCAAGATTCTGAAAGCCTTCCCCGATCCCGGAGGTTACTGCCGATATCCCCCGAAACACGGCACTGAAAAGAACGGAAGTTGCAAGCATTTTTCCCATAGTCATACGTGTATTTTCTGTATGACGGTTCAGACCTGCTACAGCCCGGGCAGCGTTTCCGCCTCCTTTGATCAGAGTTCCTGTGGCCCTGGTAATGGTGCTGGATAATCTGGAAATACGGCTTGTTGCACTGTTCAGGGTATCCGAAAAGCTCTTTGTCTTTTTCTTTGCTCCTGTAACCGCATCCTCGTACTTTTTCAGCTTTCTTTCCAGTTCCGAGAGTTTCTTTATATTCTGGTCATATTCCTGATATCCCAGCCCGGTCCCTGCTGCTTCCAGTTCCTTTTGCCGCTTTTTCAGTCTGGAGATCTCATCATTCAGCTCCACAATTTTCTTTCGGGAAATCTTTGCGCTTTCTCCAAGCTTTTTCAGATTCTCTTCTTTAGCCGCCTGATCAGGTGTCTTTGCAAGCTCTTTGGCGTAGGCTTTCGCCTCTTCTTTTAAAAGCGCAAGCTTGCGATATACCTCATCAAATTCTTTACTGCCTAACCCTTTTCCTGCGCTGGCCAGTCTTGCAAGTTCCAGCTCTGCATCACGAATCTGCCCGGCAAAAGATTCCTGGTCAAACGGATTGATACTGGAATCCAGATTCAGCCTTTCCTGATACTCTTTTGCCTCCTGGTTCAGGATTTTCAGCTTTGTATAAGCATCATCGTAATCAGAATCACCAAACCACTGTCCTGCTGCTTCCATTTGCTTTAGGGCATCCTCTGTTTTTGTGATTTCCAAATACAGTTCATTGACACTGGTTTCCGCTTCTTCTGCCCCTATTCCAATCGCTTCCATTGCCTCTCTGGAATATCCCATAAAACGCGGATCCGCTTTTTCCGGTCCATACAGGGGCCCGTCATACTCATCCTGGGAAGTGTCTTCCATTCTGGTAATCGTGATCTTCTTGTCCCGGATCCCGTCCAGTTCCTTTTTGGCTTTTCCAGCCTCTTTCGCCGCTTCTTTTGCTGACTTCGCAGTCTCCCTGGCTTCTTTTTGAGCACTTTTGGCCTTATGTTCTGCCTCGTCTGTACTGGCCGCCGCCTCAGAAGATGAGGAAGCAAGCTGTCTCATTACAGATTCCAGATTTTTTTCAATATCCAGTATAGATTTCGCGGCACGTTTGGCCGATTGCTGAAGTTTTCTGCAGTCTGTCTCAAAGCCCTCCAGATCCACTCCTGTTTCGATCAGAAGCGTTCCATCTGCTTTTACTGACATGTTTCCTCACCTCCCTATTCCAGAAGCGCTTTCAGCCGCTTCTGTTCTTCTTCCTCTGCCTTTGTATACTTCTTTTTCAGATCACACAGCTCTTTATTCTCCCGGTAAAATTCCCGTTCCCACTTTTCCAGCTTCTTTTTCTGGGTACGTTTTTTACGAAGAGAAACCACCTGAGAAAACAAACTCTCCCCGATCTCCATATAGGCTCCCATAAAGGTCCACCAATGAAGATAAGGAAGAGCTCTGATCTCTTTCCCGAGCACACGGTTTACCGATGGAATGATAATGGGAGCATCCTGCTCCCAATCCATCAGCCGCGGTTTCGGCCCGTTTTTTTCTTTTGTGCCCATGTCAATAAACGCAATGGCCTGCTGGGCTGCTTCCAGCCATAACTCCTGCGGCATCCTCTGAAAATCCTCATACAGGATATCCAGACAGATCCACCATTTTTCATCCTCTTCATACTCCGGATCATTAAAGAAATTTAAAATATCCAGAACTGCCCGGAAATCAGAACGGATCTTCCACTCCTGTTCCCCTACCCGAAGCTGCTGAGGAAGCTCCCAGGCATTCATTATTTATGATATCTGGCAGTTGCTTTCCGGACTTTTGCCATTTTCTTTTCAATACGCTCATTTGTAATCTGTTCAATAATAGAGGAGATTCCATCCAGAACGCTCTCAAAGAAAAACTCTCCTCCCGAGACAATGGTTAATGGGCCGCATTTCTGAAACAGCGCTTCTGATACCTTATATCCAAACAGATAATCAAACTGCTCTTTCACATGATCGGAATACTCCATGATCTCCCTCTCAGAGCTTTCCTCTGAAAACTCTGTGCTGTTAAAGAATTCCACTACATCTCCATAACGTTTCAGGATGTCGGAATCCGTTGGGATGAATGTCATCTTGCCAAGACATTCCCCATCAGTATCCTCAATGGGGACTACAATCTTTCCTGTATCTACCTTTAATTTCAATGTGTTCTGAAATTTTTCCTGTTCCATATTTATTTTTCACCTCTTTCTTATGCCATTGCAGCTGCCTCATCCGGGGTAAAGTTTTTAGTTTTGGGAACATATTTTCCTTTTACACGTTCACCTACATAATTTACCGTAAACGGAATCTGATATCCGGAGGTATCTCCACCATAAGAAGTTGGAATTACATAACATTCCTGTTTCCACGCTGTGTATCCGGCAGTTTCGTCCCCTTCCCACATATGGACTTCAAGAGCGCTTGTTTTACAGCTATCGTCTTTATAGCGGTGATCAATAATCTCCTGAAGCTTTGTGGACAGCACACTGTCTGTTCTTGCATAATACGGATCTGCTTCCGAAGAAGCTTCATACCCATTATGCTTAAAGGTTGTCTGTCCAAGAATGTTCTGGACGCTTTCTGTATCTGGATTCAGATCCACACTGTACTCTTCCAGATCATCTCCGAGGATTTCCCAGCCCTCTGCATCTCCGTGGCAAAGGGAACCGGAATCAATCATATGGGCCATATATTTTCGGTCGATTTTACCTTCTACTTTTTCAGCAAATAACTGAAGATTTAATTTTTTCATGTCTTTTCCTCTTCTCTTTCTTTATAAAATCATTTCCGTGTAATCAAAATACAGGATTCTTCCCTGTACCATATACCGTGCCAAACCAGCCTGCGCATTGATCCCGGCAAAATTCGGCATATTCTGTAAAATCTCTATTTTTTCTATCTCACAGTCAGGCCCAAAATCCGGATATTTTTTCTGCTTATTCTGTTCTTCCAGCCAGTCCATAAACCCCTGAACAAAATTCATACATTCCAGATTTAAGTCATCCGAAGAAGTGGAATATTCTTTTACCACCTCAACGGTAAAACCATATGCCTTACGTGTTTTCCCGCTGATAAAGCGTTTTACTTCCTTTTCTGCATAATTGGTAATCAACCCAAAACTGTCTGCAGATTCAGGAGAATAATTAAAATGAAGTGTGTCTCTGGTCAACTCCTGTATTTTAGGCTCAAAATACACTTTTACTGCGTCATGCTTTGTCATCTTCCCAGTCCTTTCAGAAAATCATCAAATTCTTTTACCAGATCTTCTCTCCGTGCGGTCATCATTGCCGTATCCCAGTGCGAAGTCGCAAGAGGATGCCGGAATTTACTGTATTCCAGCTTTTTCTCTGAAGGTATCTTTGCAACTTTCGGGCGGGACCAGAACAAACCCTCTCCGTTGGTAAAGGCCCCTTTCTTTGTTTTCGGATCCACATACAGAATCCCTTCCCACTGATAATGAGCATACGGGCTCGTGTAATGGATCTGCCCCCGGCTCCCCTCCGTTCCTATCCGCACATTCTCTGAAAGCGCCATCTGGTCCGCCGGAACATAGGGCTGCATAAAACGTTCAGCTGCACTGGCAAGAAAGAAAAGTCCCTTTCTTCCACCGGTCTTTTCCATTCCCGTTTCCAAAAGAGACTTTTTCCATTCAAAGACAATCTTAGCCATTTTCTATCCCCCTAACCGGTAGTGCCTGAACACCGGAAAGGATGTATTATCTGCAAAAGCAGTGATCTGAAACGCATCCGGCCTGTGTCGATTTAATACCTGAGCCATTGTATGACCCGTTTCACCGGTAATCTCCTCTTGACATTCTCCCAGAACCACAAGATCCCCCTGGGAAAACGTAAACCTTCCCGTTTGCTGCTTTACAAATTCTGCATAAGGCAGATACCTTTCATCCTCCGGAATCCGCACAACATATACGTTCTGAGAACTGACGCCCGTATCCCGGAATCCTGTTTTGATCTGGCTTTTCCAGAAGCAGTTATGAAGCACAGTTCTGATCCAGCGTTCTTTCCGGTCCGGTGTATCAGCAGCACAGATCCGGTTGTAAAGCGTCAGCGTATGTACATAACCTGGACTTAGCATAAGTTCCTCCCTTTCAGATACCACAGTACAAAAGTCCTGTATTTTCCAGATACCGGAAAATAACCTCCCTGATCTTTTTAGCTTTTCCATCTTCGGTATAAATGGATCTGGAGAGATCGTAAGTTCCCGACTGTCCATCATTATTAAAAGTTACCAATGGTCCAATATCACCGTGGGCCGTGGACTGCTGCTGCATCTGATCAGCCTGATAGAGAAGTTCCACCAACTCACAGCAGCAATCTCTTATCTGGTCAGTGATAAAGGACGAATCCATAGCAATCTGGTCAAAAGTATATTTGTCAATTTCTGTTCTGGCCTGCTTTTCCCAATATAGGAACGCATCTTCCGGCACTGTTGGGTTTCTACCCAGCAGATACTTCAATTCATAATAACTGTAAGTTGCATACTGCATCCGATCACATCCTCATTATTCTCCTGCGGTGTGGACGTAAATTCCATCTTTCTTGTTGTCGTAAGCTTCTACGATACCAACGGTACGATATCCAAACTTCCATGCATCTGCATCCTGGTTTACATCCGGGGAAATAATCTTTGAAACCGTATGTTTCTGGTACTGGATCGCCGTCTGCTTATCCACAATCAGGAAATTGATTGCTTTTCCTGCCGCATTCTTTTTGAAACCACCCTCTCCACTTGCGTTAAGATCAATTTTGGAATAGAATCTTCCCTCTGGTACTTTCACGATTCCTGCAAATCCCTCAATCGCTTTCTTGGAAGCTGTGGTATCCAGATCCTCAATCATGCCATAGATGGTCGGATTGATAAACAGATAACAGGTTGCAAGGTTTGCCTCTGCATTTTCAATCTTTCCTCTGGCAGTTCTAAGTGCCGCAAGCGCTGCTTTTCCATCAGAAAGAGCTGCTGCCACAGTTGTTACTCCTGTAATGGACGCATAGCCAGCAAGACGGTAAGCATCAAGCTCCGGAACTACCTTGGTACGAAGGAACTCTCCGGACAGTCTTCCAAACGCAACACCTGCAGTCTCAATATTGTCCACTGCGTCAATGGTAAACATTCGGCCACGATCATATCCACATTTTTTGGTTTCGTATTCCAGGGTTACGTCACCTGCAACATAACCAGTCTGTTTGTTGTAATTTGCCAGACCCTGCATAGACATTTTAGGGATCAGGATCTCATTTGCATTCGCTCCCTCTCTGATCAGCTCGTTCGGACCATCCAGAACCGCTGTAAGTGATGCCAGTTTGTAAACCTCATCCAGCATCGTAGAATATGCTTTTCTTAATGCAATTGTATTTGCCATATCTTTTTACCTCTTTCTAAAAATTATTTGTTGTTTGCCGGAAGTCCCATAGCTGCTCTGATTGCGGAAAGGTTGTCCCCTCCGATATCAGCACTGCCGCCAGTTGCTCCCACCGGGTTTTTAAATGGCTCATCAGAACCAAATAAATAAGCATCTGATTCCTTTACGGTTTCCAATGCTTTCTTAATGTCCTCAGACTGGTTTTTCGATGCTTTCAGGGCATCCATATCAAGCATAGCCATCACTGCTTTTTCATTGCGCCCTCCGGCTGTCTTGATGGCTTCTTTGATGGTATCAGAAAAAATGCGGTCTGCTTCTTTCGCTGCATACTCTGCATCCTTGTCCTTTAACTGCTGATTGAGCTTATCAATCTCTCCCTGCATAGCTGCCGGATCTACGTCTTTGAATTTCTCTAAAGATTCTGTTGCTGTCGCAAGCTGATCTTTGAAGTTGTCACGCTCGCTCTCAGCTTTGGCAGTCTTTGCTTTCTCTGCAGCAATGTCCTTCCCGTTTTCAACCATAATTTTGTCAACAACATCCTGTTCCAATCCAAGTCCTTTTAAAAATTCAGTTTTCATGTTCTCTGCTCCTTTCGTTTTAGGTTGTTTTAGGCGTGTAACCATCCGCCACGAATCGACTGTTTTAGGTCTGATCAACTGACCGATTTGCATAAAAATAAGACGCTTCACCCTGCGCCTCAAAGGGAGATATCTGGATCACCTCCTTTCACTCAAAATGGGTATAAAAATACCACCGGCCATTCCTGACTGGTGGTGTTTTAATATCCATGCCATTTACATTTTTCACATATTTTTTCCCAATTCGGTTTCTTTTTAAATCTTTCTGGTACTGTATCTTTCTTGAGTATTCCGTCTACCGCATCTGAGTTTTCAATACAGTCAATATTTTCAATTTCTGTGTCTACCAATGGACACAGTACGAAATTAGGATCGTCCACGTTTTAACACCTCCATAGCTGCTGTTGCAGCCTCATCATATTGCTCTTTTTTGAAAGCTGTCTTAATATGCTGCGCTTCATTATCCACAAATGTAGCTCCTTCATCACTATAATAATTCGTAAACTTTCCATTCCATTTTGTAGTAGAAAATACAGCATTTTGAATGTATCTTTTCGCTTCCAACTCCGTTACATTATGCCGTCTTTCTTGATTTATATGATATTCATCAAAAGAAAGTTTACTCACATCAGGAATCTCAGGTTTTAGATTAATCTCTCCTCTTAATCCCGCTGCTTTCATGTCTGCTTTTATTTTATCATTTATTGCAGATTCTTCAAGAATTTTCTGTTCTGTTTTAGTCGGTGTAAACTTCCCTCTCAGTCCATCCTGATATACTCTCTTCATCTGCTCCGGAAGCCCCATAGCTTTGGAAAACTCTTTGTATTTCTGCATCTGTCCCTGATATTTTGCCTTTTTCAGTGTGATCTCCTGCTCAGGCGCTTCTCCCGATTTCAGAAGTTTGATCTCCTGCCGGGTTTTCCGCATACAGCGTTCCATATACCTCTGCTTCTGTAAGGCTTCATAGGTTGTGTACTTCTTTTCTCCATAGCTTTTGGGCGTATTTTCCTCTCTCATCATTTGTTCCAGCTGCTCATCCGTATAGGTCCGTATGGATCCAGGAGGAAAAGCCTGATAGTCATGATAACAGTTTATTCCATGCAGTCCGTCTATGTCTCCCAGTTGCTCCTGTTTGATCTGTGATAGTTGCTGTCTTCCGACCATCAAAAGTAACCTTGACAGTTCCCGGGACGAAATTATATTCAATCCACTTCAGAATCTTATACTGCTCAATTGTTCTTGCTTTCATGGCTTGTCCTCCTAATTTACAATTTTTAATCTTACTTCCGGAGGAACATCCATCATGTCGCACAACTGCCAAAATTCCTCCAACGTAAGGCTTCCCGGATTCTTCATCCGACTATAAAATTTCGTATTGCTGAATCCTGCCCTTTCCATAAGGCTTGTTTTTGTCTCTCCACTCTCAAAAATATAGTTTTGAACTGCCCGGACAAACTCATGTCCGCGGCGCTGGTTCTTTGTTACAAAAGCCTGTGGCATACTCTTCACCTCTCACTTGTCTTCCAGAATCTGTTGACTTCTACTGTTGTTTCTCCTATTCTTGAATTACAGGTGTTGCAGCACCGAGTACAGAGAAAGGAGATCATTCTATGACATATGAAGAATTTATATCTGTTATTTCTTCAGATATCCAAAAAACATTAGAAGAAAACTCAGTGAACATAGCTGAATCTCTTCTATCTACGTTTCCCAAAGATCAACCTTGTGTTTCGCCAAATGAATTACAACTTTGCCGTAATGTTATTAATCTTTCGGTTCAACTGACTGCTCAAATAATTTTCGACTATTTAGATTCACTTGGAATGCTAAACTATCAGAATCTGACGGAACACATTGAGAAACCAGTTTTTCGGGTGATTCAAGGCGGCTTAACCCCTGATGATTAATTCCTTGATCTTGGGCTTTCTCAAAAAGAGCTTGAAACGCTTTCCACTCCTTTGACTCTTCAAGTTTTCTCCACTCGTGGTAAGGCACAGAAAATTGAACTAAAGAAAGATCAAATATATGGTCTGTAAAAACTTCGTATCCCTTAACCGGAGTTATTGACTTTCTCTCTGGTTCAGGGATATTTCTTTCTGGTTTTCTTCTGAAAAACATTTCCTCTCACTCTCCTTTCGCTTTCGACAGTCTTGAATTTAAGAATTTGTCGGTATTTTCCATTGATTTTCCACATTCTCCCATCTATAATTTACACACAGGCCCCGCCAGGCCGAGTATGATAGGAAGGAGAATAATTATGACCAATAAGTCTAAAGAGCTTTTACAGAAAATGGCTTCTGCATACGATAACTCACATCGCTCTTCATTTGATTCCATGTTTTATTTAGGTTATTCTGACAAAGTGATACATGAACTGGAATCACTTGGATACATTGTTTGCAAAAATGATATTATAGCTTCAATTGTATTAACCGAAGCCGGATACGAAGAAGCCAAAAGATAACTACTTGAGCCGCTAAATTTCAGGCGGCTCCTCACCTAATTTCTTTATCACTTCATCGAAATATCCATCTGGCAAAAATTCAAAGTCTTTGAGCCGTAATTTTAAACTCAAGAGAATGTCTTCTCCTGCAACATGCTCATATCTAACGCTTACCACGCCAGCGCCCATACTCTTTCCACATAACTCCATGTATGTGACATTGTCAGCACTCAAGATTCTGAATTTCTCTTTCACTTCTCTCACCTCCCCTTGTCTTCCAGAAGTTCCTCAATAGATACATGCAGATAATCTGCTACCTTTTGTACTTTACGAATTCCCGGCTCATTTTCATTCCATTTGCACACATAGCTTCTTGGGAATCCCAAATCTCTTTCCATTTCAGAAATTGCTATCTTTTTTTCTAAGCATATTTTTTTTATGTTATCGTAGAGCAACAACTTCCACCTCCTTTTTTTTGCCTAAGATGCGCAAAATTTTGAGATTTATATTGACTTTTTGCGTAAAATATTCTACAATCAGAAGTACCACCAACTGAAACTAAAAATCAATATACGCAATATCTTGCGCAACTTATATTTTTATTATACACAAGATTTTGCGTATGTCAAGCTTTAATTGCGCAAAATTTTGAGGTAATATATGGGACTATACGAAAACATAAGAGATATTGCTAAGACCAAGGGATTCTCAATTAATCGCTTGGAGCAAGAATTAGGATTTGCAAGGAGCTCTATAAATAAATTCAATAAAAATACTCCTAGTATAGAAAAACTCCAACAAATATCCGAGCTCTTGGGTGTAACTGTTGATAATCTAATGACGGGTTATATCGTTGAAGAAAACAGCAAAAAGACATTAACCCCCAAAGACGAAAAAGATATCGAAAAGATTCTTGAGCAAACCAGAGAACAGCTTATGAATCAGGAAGGGTTAATGTTTGACGGAGATCCGGCCAGTCCGGAAGCTATTGATTCTATCCTTTCCGCTATGCAAATAGGTATGGAACTGGCTAAAAAGAAGAACAAGGAGAAATACACACCTAAGAAATATAAGAAGGACTGACGCGTATGGATGTCAAAAAACAGGCGAATAAAATCGCCCGTATGTTTAAGAGCCGCGACCCTTTTGAAATTGTCCGGGGCTTAAATGTTATCCTTGTGCATTATCCATTGGATGGTGTGCGAGGCTTTTATCAATATTTCCAGCGTAATAATATTATTTATCTGGATGATCGGTTATCAGATTCCGAAAAGCGTTTTGTTCTGGCTCATGAGCTTGGACATATGTTTTTACATAAAAAAGCAAATGCAATTTTTATGGATACCAGAACGCAGCTCAATGGAGCCAGATACGAACGAGAAGCTGATCTGTTTGCTATGGAACTTCTGTTTCCGGATGAAGTGTTGTCTGAATATCAGGAGATGGGGTATTCAATTGATCAGATATCCCGCATTACAGGATATAATAAAAGATTGATTAAATTAAAATTGGATTAATTCGCTTCGGCGTTTTAAAAATATTTTTAGGAGGTATCTTTATGAAAAAGAAATTTTTTACCGTATTATTAACCGCATCTCTTTTGGCAGTCCCTTTTACACCTGTATATGCAGACGAAAAAGACGACCGTATCGCAGAGTTGGAAGCTCAGGTTGCTGATCTGCAAAAGCAATTGGATGAAGCACTTGCCAAAATCCCATCTTCTACCAATCAGAAAGAATATAAAATAGGCGAAACCTGGGTTGTTGAAGGACAATGGGAATTAACTGTTGATTCTGTTGAAGAAGTTCAGGAAAGAAACGAGTTTTCAGACAAGCAGCCGCAAGCTGTATATATCGTTACATATACATACGAAAACCTCGGGTATGAATCAGAATATTCTGATGGCCTTTACCTCAGTATGGAGGATAGCATTGTAGACAGTGCCGGAAAGATGGGATACTCTTATCCTGGCGATATCACATTATATCCGCAGGAAACACCTGTTGGTGCAAGCTGTCAGGGACAGGCCTGCATCGGAGTTGATAACCCTGGAAACTTCAAAATTAATGTAAGTCAATATGACGGAACTGATACCAAACAGACTGCATCCTTTAATTTAGAAATCTAACCTGTAATCAATAACCAAAACTCCTCATCAAAATTAGAAAATGAGGAAACTATAAATTACAATTAAAAATTGCAAAAAAGGGTTGACTTTTATACCACAATTGATATATCATGTGTATATGAACATACTCCTAGCGGTAGTCTTCCCACTATAAGGGATTCGACAAAACTAGGAGTTTTTTTATTTCCGGAGGAATATATGAATAACGAAAGCAGAAAAAATTTTGTAAAGCACCCGATAAAAACTGCTATATTAGTTGATGGTGGTTTTTATCGAAAACGTTCCAAATCGTTATGGGGTAACAAATCTCCTATTGATCGTGCAAACGAATTAAACGATTATTGCTACAAACATTTGCAGGATAAATATGAGAATAGATATTTATATCGTATATTTTATTACGATTGTCCCCCTATTTCTAAAAATATTTACAATCCAATTACACAAAAAACTGTTTCTTTAGAAAAAACTCCTGATCATGCATGGATGTCTGAGTTTTTAAAAGAATTAAAACACCATAGAAAGTTTGCTTTACGCATGGGAAGGATTAGTGATACTCAAGTACATTATTCTCTCAAGCACGAGCCCACTAAAAAGCTCTTAAGAGGGGATATACTTCCTGCCGATCTTACTATTGACGATTTAGAATTAAACCTTGAACAAAAAGGTGTTGATATGCGAATTGGAATTGATATTTCTTCTTTAGCGTTCAAACACCAAGTCAATCAAATAATTCTTATTTCTGGTGATAGCGATTTTGTTCCTGCTGCCAAGCAAGCGCGCAGAGAAGGAATTGATTTTATCTTAGACCCCATGCGTGCCCCTATAAAAGATGATTTGTTTGAACATATAGATGGTATACGAACCCCTAATTTATACCCTACAGGAGCACATACTAAAAACAGCTAAAAAAACCGTCCCAGTGTTACCAGCACCGAGACGGCCTATACATCCGAAGATGCATACATATTTTACGTACAAGAATATTGTATCATCTTCGGGCAGCCTTCGCAATCGGAACATGTTTTCGATGGCTGTTATTTTTATACCTAAATATAGAAAGGAAGATGATTTTATGGCTACTGCTAAAAAACTATCGTCAGGATCCTGGCGCTGCCAGGTGTACAGTCACACCGAAGAGGTGATCCAACCAGATGGATCCGTGAAGAAAAAGAGAATCTACAAGTCTTTCACATGCGCCACTCCTGGAGCAAAAGGAAAACGGGAATGTGAAAGAATGGCTGCGGAGTGGGCTGCTGAAAAAGAAATGGCTCTGAAAATTGATGATATCACCTTTGGAAAAGCTTTGGATAATTATATTGCTTCAAGAGAAAATATTCTTTCTCCAAGAACTATTATGGATTATAAATCTATACGGAAACATTATATTCAGTCTTTAATGAATATCAGTATTCGTATGATTACACAGGAACAAATTCAGATTGCAATCAATCTCGAAGCCGTTAAATTATCCCCCAAGACAGTCAGGAACATCCATGGACTGATTTCTGCAGTGCTAAAAGTGTACCGTCCTGGATTTGCCTTGAATACAGCTCTTCCCAAAAAGAAACGTGTGGAACTATATATTCCAACCGATCAGGAAATTAAGGCATTGCTTAGAGTAGTGGAGGGTACTTCCATGGAACTCCCAGTCCTTCTGGCAGCGTTCGGTCCAATGAGACGAGGTGAGATCTGTGCACTGGAATCCACAGATATTATCGGGAATGTAGTGCATGTCTGTAAAAACATGGTAGAAAATGAAAATCACGGATTTACGATCAAGGCGCCTAAAAGCTATGCAGGAGACCGGTATATTTCTTATCCTGATTTTGTAGCCCAGAAATGGAAAGGGAAAACAGGAAGGCTTGTTCCTATGAAGCCAAATGAAATATCTTATAAATTTAAGCGCCTCCTGAAACGCAATGGACTGCCCCATTTTCGTTTCCACGATCTCAGACATTACTCTGCATCTATTCAACATGCTCTTGGAATCCCAGACAGCTATATTATGCAGCGTGGTGGGTGGGGTAATGACGGAACCTTAAAAGCCGTATATCGTCACGCGTTAGAAGATAAAACAACAGAAATGGACAATCTTGCTAATAAGCATTTCGAAGAATTAAACAATGCAACACAAGATGCAACACGAATTGAAAAAAGAGCCTAAAATCAAGGCTCTTTGAAGAGGTGCCACCCGGATTTGAACCGGGGATAGAGGTGTTGCAGACCTTTGCCTTACCACTTGGCTATGGCACCAGATATAATATTGTATGCATTTCCTTAAAGGAAAATGACTCCAAGGGGATTTGAACCCCTGTTACCGCCGTGAAAGGGCGGTGTCTTAACCGCTTGACCATGGAGCCTTATTTTTCGCTGTAATCATTTTTACTGACCTCAGCGAAAATTATAATACCATACTTGTTTTTATTTTGCAAGAGGAAATTTATATTTTTTTAATTTTTTGCTTTTACTTACTTGCAAATTTAAATTCCACCCCTCTGTGGAATTTAATCTTTCCAAACTTTCTGCTAAAATCTTTCTATAAACATGGCTGCTTCTGCCCGGCGGGAAGGAAGTCCTTATGAATAAACAAAAACATTTAACCCTTACCTCTCGTATCACCATTGAAACCATGTTGAATAAAGGAGATAGCTTTAAATCCATCGGTAGGTTCTTAAATAAGGATTGTACCACCATCTCCAAAGAAGTGAAAAATCACATCTGCTTTGAAAAAAGCGGGGCTTATGGCAGGGCATTCAACGACTGCCGTCTCGCCTTTCTGCATCAGTGCTCTGCTCAAATGGTATGTCGGGAATGTTCCTTTCGCAAAGGCCGGCTCTGCTGGTCCTGCGGCAAATGTACTTCTTCCTGTATCCTCTACGAAAAGTATATCTGCCCCAGACTTTCCAGGCCGCCCTATGTATGCAACGGCTGTCCGTCCCGCAATAAATGCTCTCTGGAAAAACATCTCTATCAGGCTTCCTATGCTCAAAAAGAGTATGAACTGGTCAGAAGCGAATCCAGAGCCGGTTTTGCCCTCTCCCCAACGGAGCTGAAACAGATGGATGACATCGTTTCCCCGCTTCTGATTAAAGGGCAATCCCTTCATCACATCGCTGTCCACCATGCAGATGAGCTTATGAAGTCAGAAAGAACCCTCTATGCCTATGTAAACAACGGACTCTTTACTGCCAGAAATCTTGACATGCCCCGAACAGTCCGGATGCGTCCCAGAAAAAATGTTTCCAGAAATCTCAAGGTGGACAAGGCCTGCCGTGAAGGGCGTGATTTTTCCTGTTTCCAGGCCTATACAAAAGAACATCCGGATTTCTCCGTTCGTCAGATTGATTCTGTAGAAGGCCTGAAAGGCGGCGCTGTTCTTCTCACCATCCATTTCGTGGAACAGGGATTACAGCTTGCTTTTCTCCGGAAACGAAATGATTCCCAGTCGGTCATTGATATTTTCAACCGCCTCTATCTGGAACTCAGGCCCGACATCTTCATGGAACTGTTCCCACTTCTGTTGGCTGATAACGGAAGCGAATTTTCCAATCCTTCCGCTATCGAATGCGATTCCCAGGGAAAGCTTCGCACAAGGATGTTCTACTGCAATGCCAGTGCCCCCTATCAAAAAGACAGTTGCGAAAACAACCATGAGATGATACGCCGGATTATTCCAAAAGGAGAATATATCGGACAATACACGCAGGAACAGATTGACCTTATGATGAGTCATATCAATTCCTATGCAAGAAAGAAACTGGGAAACAAAAGCCCCTATGAGGTGTTTGAATTTCAATACGGAAAGAAATGTTTGGATGTATTTCATCTGTGCATTATGAGATTCCAGGTTAGAAAGTACCGTCAATTCATTAATGGTGGCAAAATCTCTGACATTATTCTTTTTTGCCAATCCTGGATTGGTTTCTCTCCATGCTTTCGCTGTAAATCCAAACAAAGCCACATTTAATATATCGGCTTCTTCTGCATATGCCAGCCATTGCAAATTTTCTTTATAATCCTTCTGCGGAAGTAAGTAGTTTTTTACTGCGTCTGTCTGAATCAAATAATTATTTTTAGTAAGAAAACGTTTAGCATTCCACTCTATTGGTCTTGATTTATTTTCTTTCAGGCGCTGAAATTCTTTTATCAAATATAACTTAAAAACCGGACTGATTGCAGATGCAAATTCAAAGGCAATATCTTTATGAGCATATGTACCCCCATATTTTCCACGCTTTACATATAATCCTATGGCATTCGTTTTATTAATCCATTCCGCAACGCTTAATACAAATGTATGTAAACCCGCTTCTGATTTAAAGTGGTCGAATTCGACCACTTTAAAATCAGGATTATAAATCATTTCCCACGTTCCTAAAAATTCCAACGTATTTCTATTTCGCAGCCAGTTTTTTACAACATCTGCACTACGTGATTCTCCTGTTTTAGCTTTTGCAATATCTGTAATGCAAATATAATTATCCAGTTCTTGTTTTGAAATTGAAATTGGAACATTTTGTACATTAATTATCCTATTCTTCATCCACCTCTTCCTTTCCTGCAAAATTTTCCATTTTTATCCTGTATGCTAATAATCTAAAAACATAATCCGGCATTTTTCTTGTTCCTCTTTCCCATTCTGTTACAGTTCTGTAAGGAATACCAAAATACTCACAAAATTCTTTTCTATTCATTCCTGTACTTTCCCGTAATTCTTTTATTATATCTTTTATTTCCATATTCTCCCTCGCTTTTTTACACATTGTGTATATATCGTAGCATACATTTTTTACAAATACAATATTTTAATCCGGCAAACTGCTTTCTAAGCAGAGACATCCATACCCCACCTGATTATCAGGATATTTATTAAATCCCGGCAGGGGCTGCGCGCCTCTTCTTAAATAAGCCTTCACCTTTTCTCCCCAGAGAAAGGGATCATTTCTCCTAACGATCCCCCACTCCATCACAAGCGCTGCCGAGCCTGTAACAAAAGGCGCAGCAAACGAAGTTCCGGTTACGGTTCCATATCCTCCGCCGGGAACCGGCGCTGTAATTTCCACTCCCGGCGCAGCCAGATCCGGCTTTGGATAAAAAAGGCTGCCCCCGCCTCTTCCTGAAAAATCTGCCGGGGCATTCAGTCTGGAATCATAGGCTCCTACTGTAATTACCTTAGCTGCAGTAGAGGGAATCGTAAGCGTTTCCTCTGCCTTCGGATAATAAAATCCGGTTGCCGGATTCAAAACCCTTCCCCCCGGCAGCCAAAGCTGATAACTGCCGTCTTTGATCCTTCGTCCCCGAAGCTGAATTTTCCACACACCTCCTGTAATATAAGCTCCTCTCGGAATAAAGTCAAAATATATTTCCTGAGTCACCTGGAAAGGTCCTGGTTTTCCATAATAGATCAGAAGCTCTGTTTCTCCGGCCTGATATCTCTGAGTTCCAATCTGTTCAGACAGAGGCCCTATCCTTTCTCCTGAAGGAGTCACAAGAGAAATTTCTATTTCATCTGCGTAAGATTTCCACAGCTGTACATTAAGTACCCGCTCCCGGGGGCTGACACTGAATGGAATTTCTGCCTGCATACCTGTTTCCAGGATTCCTGCTGTATGAACGCTGTCATTTCCATTATTTCCCGTCCCCACGCAGATCACTGTCCTTCCTGCATCAGATACGTTGCTTAAATATGTCTCCAGAAGCGAATCTCCTCTGTGTGTTCATTATAACTAGGGGAAAATTACTGTAAAAAAATTTGCAGTCTTTACACTGCCTGTTTTTCTACCGGATAAGGCGACTGATACTTAAATACAATATCAATGCTCTTATCTCCATTCACAACAATTTTTTCAATCAATTCTGTCACAATTTCTCTTGTCACTTCGGATAATGTTCCATACTTGATAAATTTCTCTATCCAGTTTTCATAAGATTCTTCTGCCTCTCCAAAGCTGTCTTTCTCTTGTTCTGCCAACTGAATCTTCGCCCTGATATCTTTATCCTGCTTTTCATATTCTGCCTTATAGGAGAGATATTCTTCTTTATCCAGAACACCATCTACATAATTTTCGTAAGTTTTCTTTTTATACTTTTGGACAGCCGCAAGTTCTTTTTGTAACCGTTCAATCTGCTGGTCTGCTTCTGCACATCGTCTCTGCACCTCCTTCTTCCTATCTGCTACTTTTAATATTTCATCCTTATCACTTTCTTTCAGTGCCAGTTCCGCTTGTCTTTGGATTTCATTTTTTACAATAGAATCCAATACTTCTTTTTTAATGAAATGAGAATAACAAACTGTGTTTCCTTTTTTGTGATAGGTACCGCACTCATAACCGTCCCGACAAGTAACCCTCTGGAAATTATATCCGCAATCTCCACAAACAATAATTCCTGCGTATGGATTTACCTTTCTCACTTCGCTATTAAATCCCGGTGTCCGTGTTCTTTTCTTCATAAGTTCCTGTACCTGCTCAAAAGTATCTTTGCTAATAATTGCTTCGTGCATTCCTTCCACAATATACTGCTGTTCCTCTGGAATATATTGATACTTTTCCACTTTATAGGATATCTTTTCTGATTTATGCTGTACCATAGCCCCTGTATAAACTCTGTTTCGCAAAATTACATTGATCGTAGGATATGCCCAGCCCTTTGCACCCGCTTTTTCTAATGCATTGGCATATTTCAATCCCTGCACCTTTCTCTTATACTCTGACGGTGTCAGAATTCCTTCCTGATTCAGTTTCTTTGCAATACCATCCCTGGAATATCCTTCCAAACTCATATAAAAGATTCTCCGTACCACTTTAGCTGCTTCTTCATCTACAAGAAAATGATGCTTATCTGCCGGATCTTTTACATATCCATATGGGGCAAACCCAGACATAAACTGTCCCCGTTTCTTCTGGGCGGTCAATGCACCTCTGATTTTCTTAGATATATCACGACTATACATATCATTAAACAACGTCTTAAACTGTGCCAATTCTTCATTACTGTGATGAACAGAATCCACGCCATCCAAAATTGCAATATAACGCACACCCAAAGATGGAAAAACACGCTCAATATAGTTACTGGTTTCAATATGTTCACGCCCAAGCCGGGAAATATCTTTCGTAATAACGCCTTGAATTTTCCCTTTGTAGATATCCTCCATCATCCGCTGAAATTCCGGTCTATTCGCAAAATAAAGCCCCGAATAACCGTCATCAATATAAATATCTGCGATTTCCAGATCCTCTGATTTAGTCACATACTCACGAATCAGTTTCATCTGATTTTCAATACTCTCACTAACTTTATTCTCTCCATCATCCTTCGACAGACGACAATATACACCCATCTGATACATCATATCACCCCATCTTTCTCAAGTATTCTATCTGGTGAACTCTCTACTGAAGCAAACTTAAAATATATATCTATTTTCTGCTCTGGATATACATAAATTTTATCAACTAACTCCACAAGCGCTTCTCTGGTAAGCTGCTTTACCGTTATTCTTCTGCGATTAAAGTGCTCCAACCATATCTTTGTTTCATTGACCGCCGCCCGCTGCCTTTGCTCTTCATGGTTCAGTTCTGATAATTCTTTTTGATATTTCTGATTCTCTGTTTCATACATCTGTTTTAATTCCAGATATTCCTCTTTGGAAAGTACTTCATCCATAAACTGTTCATATGCTCGTTTCCGGTATTCCAGATTTCTTTCTATTTTTGCCTGCAATTTTGCAATTTTACCATCCAGTTCCGGCTGTTTCTGTCTGATCTGAGTTTCCAGATTCTTCATATCCATCTTCATCTGTTTCAATTGCTGGTTGATTGCAAATACAACCAGTTCATCCAGCTTTTCAAATGTAATATGATTCAGCTCACAGTAATTCTGCCCCTGCTTCTGATGAAAACCACACATATATCCGTCATAGTCTTTATGAGATGCCAGATAACGTTTTCGCATGGCTGTTTTACATTTCCCACAAAAGAGCAGTCCCACATATTTATGTGGTTCATTGTTTTTATCAAAATAGGAAACTCTGCGCCCCTTTCTTATTTGCTGAACCCTATCAAACTCTTCTTTAGAAATGATTGCCTCATGTGCATCCGGCACCAGCTCCATTTCTTCCAGGGGAATTGCCTTTTTGTATTTCAGCTTATAAGACGGTCTTTCATGTTTCCGAATCACAACCGCCCCAGTATAGACCGGATTCTTTAAAATTCCACTTACAGTAGACGATGTCCACAGACCTTTTCCCGAATCCCATACATAATTGGTTTTTAAAACTTCCTTTTTATATTTTGCGGGACAAGGGATTTCATCTTCATTCAAAGTCCTGCAAATAACCGTACAGCCAAATCCATTTTGATACATTCTGTAAATTCTTCGAACAACCTCGGCTGCATAAGGATCAATTTCCAGATGATTATGAATTGTTTTACTTTTCACATATCCAAAGGGGGGCTGTTTCGGAGTATATTCGCCCATACTTCTTTTGGTCTGAATCGTTGTCTTAATCTTTCTGGATGTATCTCTCAAATACATATCATTCAGCAAAGTTTTTATTTCTAACATTTCATCATAAGTTCCAACGGCTGAATCATAATTATCCAGAATCGAAACAATCCGAATCTGTTTCTCCGGGAAATATTTGCCTAGATAATAGTTGGTATCAATATGTTCTCTTCCAAGTCGAGATACGTCCTTAAAAATCACCATATTGATAACACCAAGCTCAATATCTGCCAGCATCCTCCGAAATTCAGTTCTTTCAAAATTACTTCCAGAAGCCCCATCGTCTACATAAACTTTTTTCTCTGCAATATCTTTATTCTCTGCAATATAATCTCTTGCCATCTGAATCTGAGAGTGAATACTATTGCTGTATTCACCCTCTTTATTTTGCTCTTCAATGGAAATTCGGCAATAAATTCCTGCCTGATACATTCTATCCCTCTTTTCATCGGTCTTGCGTAGTCATTGTCTTTAATTGTCTTTATTTTACAACAAGAACTTAAGAAAATCAACCTGCAATTTTTCGTTCAGTAAGATTCTGAATGCACTGGATCAATGTCTTTTCCCCATTAAAATGCACTCGAATCTGATATCCTGCATGTTCATAGCTTACATTCTCTTTTTGGATTTCTTTTTTTGTATCCAGAACTTCTACAGAATCAAATAACGTATTCATGCTATATGCCTCCTTCAGCATACAGTTCTCTCTACATCCTATGCCGGCAGGATTGTACAAAAGTTCTGTATGAATTGAATTCGGCTTTCGAAAGCCTGATTACATTCTAAAATTATTCTGCACCAATCACATTGAATTGAAATTGACCGCAGATTGAGTTTTTAAGATTCATTTTCTTCCTATACAGTATCAATTCCTATTGTCCGGAACATTTGTTCGTGTTATAATAAAAAGACTTTAAGAATATAAAACACGAAAACCAAAGGAGGGATTTCTGTTGGAACGATGTGATTTTTCTTCTATTAGCACATGCCTAAAAAATCAAATCAGTGAAAGCAATCAGATGAACCAACCTGATTTTTTATACGAATTATTTGAAGATTTTATGAATGATCCGATAAATGAAGATTTTTCTATGGATAATGGTCTAATTTGCCGCTGGATAACCGGACAAGCAAAAATCAGTCCCAAAATAACCTCATATTATGCAAAACCCAGCAATCAGAAAAAACTGGCAACAACCATTCAGCGGAACTTACTTCCCTTAATGGCAGACTGCAACATGGTTATACAGGACATTTACACGTTATTCATACAGGACGATACGATTTCGGATACAAAAAAGCAGGAACTTGTATCTCTATATAAACCTTCTGATTCAAGGCTGTTGTTTTTAGCAAAAGTACTTTCTTTTGGTATGGAACGGCAATTTATTAAACGTGATACAAGAAATCAAAAACTGATTGCAGGAGGTGTTCTATCTCCGATTGTTCTGGATTACATTATGGACAGCGAAGTCCCAAAACCATGCCGTCATTTTCTAGGAAGAGAAGAAGAACTGGATGAACTCCATACTTTGTTTGAAGAGAACCGACATATATTTCTTTATGGAATTGCCGGAATTGGAAAAAGCGAGCTTGCTAAAGCCTATGCAAAGCAATACAGAAAACAGTACACCAATATTCTCTATATGGAATACACCGGTAATCTATATCAAGATATTGTAGACATGGATTTTATTGATGATCCACCAGAAATCAGTGAGCAGGAACGTTTTCAAAGACATAACCGTTTCTTACGCTCTTTGAAATCTGATACACTGCTGATCATAGACAATTTTAATGTCACATCCACACAGGACAGTTGCCTGTCAGTCGTATTAAAATACCGTTGCCGGGTTTTATTTACAACCAGAAGCCAACTGTCTGAATACTGTAGTTTTCAATTAAAAGAACTGAAAGATATACCCACTCTTTTTCAACTGACATCTGTATTTTATTCAGAAGCAGAGGAAAACCGGGCAATCGTAGAAAAAATCATAGAAACTGTACACTACCATACTTTTGCTGTCGAACTGGCAGCCAAACTTCTGGAAAATGGAATTTTAACTCCAGAGCAATTATTGATAAAACTTCAAGAGGAAAAGGCTTCTCTTCATAATGAAGATAAGATTAAAGTAATGAAAGATGGTCAGAGCAAAAAAGCCACCTATTACAACCATATCCATACCCTGTTTTCGTTATACTCCTTATCACGGAAACAGCAGGATATTATGTGCAATATGTGTTTTATGCCTTCATCTGGTATTTCTGCCCGTATATTTTCCAAATGGCTGGAGCTGCCTACTTTAAATGACGTGAATGATCTGATCGAGACAGGTTTTGTACAGTCAAGTCTCCGGCATACTATTTCTCTGCATCCAATGATTCAGGAAATTGCAGTTTCCGAGACCGCACCTTCTGTTACAAGCTGCCACACGTTATTGGATTCTCTGCAAAAAATATGTTTGATGCATGGCATTGAAGTTAGCTATTATAAAAAATTATTTCAAACAGTAGAAAACATCATGCTTTTCATTGAAAAGGACGATATTCCCCAATACCTGTTATTTTTAGAAGATGTTTTTCCATATATGGAGAAGTACCACTATCAAAAGGGTATGAAAAAAATCATCCAGGAACTACAGCATTTTATAAAAGCAAATACTTACGGGACTGCATCTGACCGTGCCTTACTATTGGATTATCAGGCAACTCTGGAACCCAAAACAGAAAAAGCGATAAAATTAGAAAAAGAAGCACTTGCTCAAATAAAAGAAACCACAAAAGAAAATGCCCACCTGGTTTCCAACCTCCATTCCAATCTTGGAGGGCTTTACCGAATCAACGGACAACTTGATCTCGCTAAAAGGCACATGAAAATGGGTATCTCTCTTTTACAACAATACCAGCTTCTTTATACTAATGACAGTATTCCTCAGATTAATAATTATGCTGTCCTCTTAATTGAAATACAAGAACCTGACCTTGCCCTGTCTGCTCTTCAGAAATTAGCACAGATTATCAAAGAATATAATTCAAACCACTGTTTGGATTATGCCCAGGTACAGGAATCCCTTGGAAGTATCTGCCTGATCACTGCAAATATTTCGCAAGCGAAAACCCATTTTAAAAAAGCCTTGAAAATTTATGAGGATATATGGGCAGACGAACCCGAATTGATTGAAGAAAAATATCAAGCAATTCAAGAATTGTATCCACAAGCTGGAATTGCTCTGGCAAAAAGTATTCTTCTCACCAAGCACTAACGGTTCCTACAAACACTTGTAAAATATATTGCCTCAATAATGTAAACGCCTAGTTTTGAGATACACTCCAAGACTAGGCGCTTGTCCATTTCCATTTTTTCTTAGACATGGAGCGTTTACATAAGGATCACTTTTCTTTTTTTGACACTTTTCGCTCCTCCTATCTCAAATTTTTTATAGTCTAGGTATATTGCCTTCATCAATGCCTGAGAACTTGTAAATATGCTCCTCTGCTTGTTCAATCTGCGATACATTACAATCATCTCGTCATCAACCTACTGTTTGATACAATATGTCAAATGCATAGTGGCTCAGTTCTATTAGAAATTTATATCTCTAACTCCGCACCAATTCTAAAATTCCTTTTGAAAGGCGATATACTTTATCAACACTTTCCAGTTCTTTATACTTATGCGTAATAAAAACGATAGTCTTATTTTTTAATTCACTATGTAATAACTCACGTAAAGCTTCATTTGATTCAACATCAAATCCTTCTGTAGCCTCATCCATAAGTAAAATGTCTGCATTTTTCAGCAGAGCCCTAGCTACAGCTATCTTTTGTCTTTCTCCTCCAGAAAGTTTTGCACCATCTTGTCCAATTTTTTGTCCAAATCCATGATCCAATTTTTCAATAAAACCTAAAGCACCACTTTTTCTACATGCTTCAACAACTGCATCTCTTGACGCCTTTCCATCGATATTAACATTCTCCTCTATAGTCCCTTGGAATAGATATGGTCTTTGGCTTATAACCGCAATTCTATTTCTCATATCTTGTATATCCATCAATTCCACAGGAGCTCCATACAATTTTATTATTCCTTTTTGTGGCCGGTAGAATCCCGCCAAAAGGTTCAAAAGTGTTGATTTGCCACTTCCATTTTCTCCTACGATCGCAATTCGTTCCCCTTTTTTTACACATAGTGAAATACCATTTAAAATAGGGTGTCCTGGTTCATAACCAAAGACAAGATTTTTTACTTCAAAAACCATATCCCTATCTTGATAAATTTTCTCAGGTTTCATTTCACATAATTTCATTTCCAATTCTTCCGGTTGTCCCCATAACTCAAAAAGACGTTTTGCCGATGGCTCAATTTGCGCAAAATAATATTTAATGTTTATCAATGCTGAAATTGGATTTACAACATATGCACTATATGTAATAAAAGCAAATGCTCCGCCTATAGTGAATTCTCCTTTTATTATAAAAAGCCCACTTAATATATATAATAACGCATTTACAACCGTGTCTATTACTACAACACTGACAGTACTATATTCATCTAGCATTGCGTTCTTTTTATATGAATCCATCAAATCTTTTTGCAGACCTTCAAATTGAGATTTTTTTACCTGAAACAGATTCCAGAGCTTCATTTCATGAATTCCATTTATACACTCGGCAAACCAACTCATAAACTTTCGTTTATCCTCAATCCACTGTTCAAACACTTCCCGTTTCTTGTTTGCACAATAGGACACTATTATAAATTTCAGTGGAATAATTGCTTCTATCAATATTGCTAATTTCCAGTCTAATAAGGACAGCCCAACTACTCCTCCTATTATTTGGAGAATTGATGATATAGAAAACTGAGTAATCTGATCCACAACAGATGACACATTATCAATATCCATACCAATTGTATTTATAATCTCTGCACTTCCTCTTTCAGCAAAATACTGTATTTTCATCCTATTGATTTTCCAGTAAGTCTTTTTATAGAGAGAATGTGTAAACTGATTATGTACATTTGAAAATAATTTTGTTTGGATTATATTTAACTCTTGCTGGGTTAAAGAAATTATTATTAATATAACAGAAAATAAAAGAATGTATTTCATGTTTTTCTGCAATATACCACAATCTGTTATTTGTCTTATAAGCAGTGGGTGTATAAACGTTATGAATGATGAACCCAAAAGGCAACAGATAATCCCTGGAAAATACTTTTTATATTCACACAACATTTTACAAATTCGATACCATGTTTTCCCATTTTCTCTCATATCCAATTGCCATCCTCACTATTCGTTAAGCAAAATATTGACAAACAAGCTCATATATATCCTCTATATTGTAAGTTATTCCTATTCGATCTTCTGCATACAATTCATACATATTATTTTTACGCACAATATACATATCTATATCTGATGCCTTACTACTTTCAAATATTTCTTCCTCTTGATTCAAAAGAATAATATCAGGTTCATAAGCTATATATACTGTATAAAGGATATCGTTCAATGACTCATTGGAATCGTCATAATATTCTAAAGGAATTACATTTTCATCTAAAGGATTTTTCTGCAGATTTATTGCGTAATAACCGTTCTGACTAAACATCACTTTTAGCTGTATCATTTCCTCGTAATCTAAATCAATACCGGCAATTACCGGTATCTCTATATTGGTTTTATCCCTTATTACATTTTCTAGTATATCCGGATAATCAGATTTATGCGTTGCTATAGTCATCAAAAAGTCCATAACATCATCAAATCCTGCTGTGGGCTTTCTGTTTAAATATGTAGCAATATGTCCAGTGACAACAGGAGCCGCATAACTATTGGCTTGATTTACGATCCCATTCCACGAAAAATTTGCTATAATAGAATTCTCAATATTATAACCTTTTTGTTCTTGAAACAGAATTTGACCATTTCCCAAAAGACCATAACGATCCTGCCTGACACCAAAAACACCTGGATATGCAGCTGGATAAGTCTTTATATTTCTGTTATGATATGCTGCTACTATAATCGCATCAGCATCAAGTAATCTTTTTATTTGAATCCATAAGGGTTTAATATCAAAATAATTGATTGTTCCAAGACTCATGTGAATTAACTTTATTTTATTTTGAATACACCATTCCAAAGCTTCCAGCAAAACTGTGATCTGTGTTGTTCCTGCAGAGTCAGTCACATTCAAGTCCCATAATTCTATATCACTACATATGCTTGTGATAATTCCGACGCATACAGCGCCATGGAATGATTTATCGTCTTTATACTCACTTGGATCGCATTTAGAAGCCAAAAAAGATTTATGAACAATCCTTTGATTCCTGTTATTTCTCATATGATAAGGTATACCGTTATCAATCAATGCGAGCTTAATCATTTGCACTATTCCTATTCTTACCTGTTATATATCCAAGCCAAATATCGCATATTTATTATTCTCATGATAAACCTTGTAATTCTATGGTCAATAAAAATTCAAGTGTCGCTGAACCCTAATATGCTTCTCCAATCACACTGCCATCATAAGCATTGATCACATAAGAAAGCTCCTGTAGAGAATTTCCACCAATACTTTCCCTGACAGTAAAAATCCATGCTGGAACCAACCATGCGTGTTTCGGCTCCTGATAGGCTGTGGTATAAGTATACTGCAATTTTGCGTTTACCACATCATACTCCAGTGCGGTAGTGTCGTTGGCAGACTGGCCTTTTCCGGAATACCAATAAAAAATCTGATCTGTCAGCTTTGCCTGTATTTTTTCAAAAGGCAGAAGCTTTGTATTTTCCGTCACCGTACAGACTTCTTCCGATATCCCATCCCATTTAAAATATTTAATTCCTTCCTCTGTTATCAGAATAGAGATTGTTTCTACCTGGAACGGAGGCACATAACTATCCACTGTTTCTTCCGCAACCACGCCATCAGGAACTGAAGTAATACCCTCTACACTTTTCGAAAAACAATACAGATATCCCGGTAATCCTCTATCCAGATCTCCCTGCCACAAAGCATCACTACCAAGTCCCAGACCATTGCGCTCTGAACATGCGCCATTCGGGAACCACACGGTACGATCAGAATCTACAAGGCCCATTCCATCGATACCTAAATCCTCTAAAACTTGTTCTGCCTGTTCCTTTCCATCTTCCTCTGTAAAGGTGATCTTGTCCATGCACTTTCGATACGCATCTGCCAGTTCATGAAATTTCTCTGTATAGCCGTTGGTATCCATGCCAAAGCTACTGTAATACTCACTCTGCATTTCCTCAGTTTCTATTGTTTCTTCTTCTATAAAATTAGAACCCTCCATCCAGAGAAAACTACTGTCATTGTCAATTTCCTGATTATACCGCTCTGCTTCTATATATGCCTTCCTGTCCTCGCCCACATCTGCAGTAAAATAATCCTCTGTATCTGTGTTTTCCAATTCAGTACTCATCCAACTCCGTGCCGCTTCCACACCGTGATCCTCTGTTTTTTTTTGAAATTTTATCTCCATCTTTTCCGGTGCAGACGCTTCATCCGGTGCAAGCTCCATCCCCTCTCGGGTTGCGTTTTGAATCCCTGCAATCGATGTAGAATATGCTGATTGCAAGTAACTTCCTTCCTTGCTGGAAATCCTGTCTAACACTTCCTGATACGCATCCTTTGTCACCATCTGTGGCATATATAGTTCCTCACCGTCCGTAAAATAATCAATCAATCCATTCAGTTCTTCCTGCGTTAACTCGTGATTTTGCATCTCTATGACTGGAAGATTGCCAATGCTTTGTTCGCCCAACTTAATATCTGCCTGGATAACCACACGGTCGTTGCTTTTCTTTTCTTCAAATTTCCAATGCGTTGGAACATTTGTCTCTCTCTTTTCTCCTTTTTTAAGAGGTTCACAGACAGCCGCCTCGCTAATCCCATCCACTTTGCTGACTACCGAACTCTCCTCTGGTGTTTCCTGACAGCTGGAAAGAATAATACACAACGCACCTACCATAATTGCTAGAACACTTTTTTTCATTTTTCCTCCATATATCTTATAGAATTGTCGCTTTTTCACGAAACTTCAATTATAAACTCTTTAACTTATAAATACCTTCCTGACACTATTAACGTTTTCGTATATTTTTTAGAAACAGACTACCTTATTTATTTTAATGTATAAGGCAGTCTGTTCTATGTACTAGTATAGAATAAATTAAATTTCTACTATATATTTTGAGGATAATGTATGGTTAAATAGTGTTATCTAAGAAAGGATGAACACTATGAGAAAAACATATCTTCCTCTGTCAGATGAAGACAGAGATTACCTTAAAGCATTATCCAAAAAGAGAACCATTCAGGCACAAGTTGTGGACCGTGCCAGAATCCTTTTATATAAAGCCGATGGAATGACATTCCAGCAAACTGCTGATAAACTTGCCATTAGTACTGCAACGGTACGCCTTTGTATTTCGAAGTTTCAGAAAGGCGGTTTAGATGCTGCACTGTTTGATGTTCAGCGTCCTGGACGTCCATCGGAAATCACTGATGATGCAAAAGCATGGATGATTCATATTGCGTGTCAGAAACCGACAGAACTCGGTTATGCACAGGAATTGTGGACGTTGACCTCTCTCCACAAATACATTCAGAAACATGCAGAAGAAGCGGGATATCCAAGGCTTTCAACCGTTACCAAACCGTATATCCAGAAATTTCTTAAGGAACAGGATATGAAACCCTTTAAAATCAAATATTACTGTGAAAAACGGGATCCTGATTTTGAATCAAAAATGCATGAGGTTCTGTTGGTTTATAAGCAGATTGAAATGCAGTTTGATGAAAATGGTGATCTCATTGTTCCAGACGATTATAAACTGACGATTACGGTATCGTATGATGAGAAGCCGGGCATTCAGGCAATCTCCAATACGGCACCGGATTTACGCCCGACATCAGAACATGGGGAAGTATATCGTGATGCAGAATACAAACGTCTGGGAACGCTCTCTTTACTGGCTGGCATTGATTTACTCACTGGAGAAGCAATTCCGTTAGTAAGTGAGACCCATAAGAGTTCTGATTTTATTGAGTTTTTAAAGATACTGGACAAAAAATATCCATCACAGGATACCATTCGGATCATCCTGGATAATCATTCTGCACATACTTCCAAAGAAACACGGCGCTTTCTGGATACTATGCCAAAGGGACGTTTTAAATTTGTGTTTACACCAAAACATGGCTCATGGTTAAACATGATTGAAAGCTTCTTCAGCAAGATGACCAGACAGATGCTTCGAGGAATTCGTGTCAATACCAAACAGGAGTTGGAAGAACGAATTTACAAGTACTTTGACGAAGTGAACCGTGAACCCGTGGTTTATCACTGGAAGTATAAAATGGATGAAATCAGTGAAGAGGAAGCAGTATCAATTTAATATAGCAATTATTTAATATTCGTTATACTAGTAACTATAACTTGTTAGTACATTACGCTATTGTCATTACTAATAACCACTCTTGAAGCATCCGCATTATGCTGAGATAACCAAGTCGCAGCACAATATGAACATGGGCAACCACATCCACAAACGCACCCAAAAGACTCAATCGTGTTCCTGTTTTTCTTCATATTTTTGTTGAGTTTCTTCATACGGTTCTCCTCCTTTCTGTTAAAATAATATCAATATTTCCGCTTCATTGGTGCCAAGAGAAACAGATATATGATATTTCATATTATAATTTCCGGATATAGAATAAACTAATTCAAAATGCTACTTTTCGTATGTGATTTAATTTATCGCATATTGTTTGCAAATTAAACTCATCCACTTTTATATCATCCAGCAATTTTATAATCGGCAAATTATATGTATTCTCTAATTCCATTATCACATATATCCAGCACTCTTCTACTACAGGCAAATCCAATAGATTCTGTTCTGAATTTTCTACTTTTATCATTGTGTATTTCAATATCACATTTTTAATTAGCTCTTCCATCCTATCTCCTCACTTATATTACAAAAATATTATTTGCAAGTTCTTCCAAAATTTTCAAAATTTCTTTTTCAATTTTAGTATCATCAAATATATCAAGGACTTGATATTCAGAATTTTCAGGTATCGCTGGTTTTTCATTCATATCCTCCATGGTATAATACCGTATCTTTTTCCATTCATGATCCGCCTTATAAAATTGTCGTGAAAGAATATATTCTTTCACTGGTGTATTATATTTTCTTAGAACAAAATCGCTTATATTTTTTAATACAGTATAATTCAAATCAGTATACCTATACAAAGCCAAAAAGCCTATATCTACATCCAATGCGTTTGAAATAATCAGAGGTAACTCGCCAAAATAATTTGTTTCATATTTTTCAAATTCCGAAACACCACCAGGGCAACCCACAAGAATCACATCGTACTCCTGTTGTTTTACTTTTGTATGTATCCAATGATTTAAAGCAATAATCTTTTCTGGATAAGACATGAATTTTGAATATAGAAAGCCAGGAAGATTTTCCATTCCTAAAAATCCACCGAGAACGTTAGAGCAAAGTGCCAGTACACGATACCCCTGTTTTTCAATCACCTTTTTAATCTTCACTTGCAATTGGAATTTATCGCAATTTTCGCCCAATCCCATGACTGATATTACCGGAATATCTATTTCTTTTTTATTTGGCGAAACAACTTCATCTGACAATTCACTTTCCTGTAATATACATACTTTATCTCTGTCAATTTGAATCTTATCTAGCAGTGCTAAACCAGCATAAATCTTTTTCCCTGAGTCTAATGCCATTTGCACTCTTTTTTGGTATCCGTCATAACTATATCCCATTGTATTTTCTGAAAAAACAATAGCATCAGCTCGAGTAAGACATTCTTCAAATTCTGTACTACAATATATCGAACTCTTCTTTTGTAATAGTTCAAGCCTACTCCTATCTTCTATATAGCTGGATACCGCAACCACCTGATATAATTTGTTTTCTTTCAATCCCTTGATAAGTATTTCTGTGTCATTATTTAATGGAAACACAACTAATTTTTCCATATGCACTCCTTTATTTTAATACTTGCAAATTTTCATTTCCTTTATATCCAAACTCAACAAGTATACACAATTTATATAGCAATAAAAGTGTACTTTCTTTTGAGTTTTCACATTGCTGTAGCAACATATTTTCTGTTAATATCTGATTATCTTTTGGAATTTGCGCCAAACAATATGCACACATTCTCAAATTCCAACATCCTAAACATTTTTCTTTAATCATCTTACCATGGTTAAGTAGGAAACTCATTTTATCAAAATCAAATCCCGAATCCAAACTTCCGATGCACATTTCTGAATCTTCTTCCGAAACTCTTTCACATGGAAAAAATTCACCTTTTGTATCCACAAATAGTCTTCTAACTGCAGGAATGCATGGACCACCATGATGTGTTTTTTTGCCTTCAGCAACATGACTATGTAGCTGTTCATATAATAACTCAATATCTTGCAGTTCTCTTCGCAACAATCGACTTTGTGCATCCCATTTTCGCTTCTCTAATACAGATAAAATCATCTTTATATATGCTAGTCGATGTACTCTGAAATTTTTTTGTGTTATGCGCGACAATGTCTCATCTTTTAAACCAACTGGATTTACATAATTGAAATTCACTGTCCCTGCTTCAAACAGCTCTTCTTCCGAATAAAATCGATATATATTTTCAAGATCTGATGAAGAACTAATAACACAATTAAACAAAACTTTTGAATAGTACTCTTCATTGTAAGCTTTCAGTCTACTCAAATTTTCTAAAATAATGTCAAATGAACCTTTTCCTGTTTTAAATCTTCGATTTATATCGTGACTTTTCTTATCACCATCAAGGCTAATCATAAGATTAAACTCATATTTTACCAAAAATTCTATGACATCTTCTGTCATTAAAGTCCCATTAGTCGTCATAGTAAAAAGAATTTTTTTATCCCCTTTACGTTGTAAAATATAGGAAACACATTTCTTAATCAATTCAAATTCCAGAAGAGGCTCACCCCCATAAAATGATAATGCAAGTTGATCCGCTTTTTCGCTTCTTTTCAAATAAAAGTCTATTGCTTTTTTGGCTGTCTCGAAATCCATCCTATTTGACGTATGGGAACGATTATAGTAGTTTCCAGAATATGCACAATATTTGCATCTCAAATTACACTGCTGAGTTACCTGCAAAATCAGATTGCCCATATAATGTTCTGCCAACAAATGTAAGTTTTCTGTCTCAGGATGCTCAATTTCTTCTATCGCAGTCTCACGCAATAATCCGCTTTTCACAAACCGTCTTAACACTCCATCAGGAACCAATTTTGTCTTTTCCACAGTTTTTAATATCTGATATTCTTCATCATTCACCATAACTACAGAATCCAAAGAACGATCATAAAAATATTTCTGCATTGGTGTTTGAATGCATTTAATTAATACCTTTCCCATATTCTTTCCCCCGTATTTTTATTTTATCTGCGTCAGGACACCTGCATCCATCTCACAGATCGTATCGCAGAGCCATTCGATCTCCAGCATGTTATGTGCTGCGATAAGAATAGTCTTCCCTCGTTCCTTTAATCCCCGCAAAAGCTCGCAGACCTCTCCTGCCCCCTGCTTGTCCAGACCATTAAAAGGCTCGTCCAATATCAAAAGCTCCGGATCTTCCATGATTGCCTGTGCGATACCAAGACGTTCACGCATTCCAAGAGAATACTGTCCTACCTTCTTTTTAGACAGAGGATCAAGCCCTAGGGCACGCATCGTCGCCCTCACATCGTCATCGGAAATACGGTGTTTCAGAGACGCCAGTCTCTTTAAATTCGCAAAACCGCTGAGATCCAGAAAGAAGCCAGGGTTTTCAATGATAATGCCTACGGAATCTGGAAAGTCCAGCTCCTTCCCGATCTGTTTTCCCCCTACGAGCACTGTGCCGCTCTCAGGTTGTAAAAATCCACAGATGCATTTAAACATTACGGTTTTCCCTGAACCGTTAAACCCCATAATCCCATGAATCTTCCCTTTTTCAAAATCATGGGTAATGTTCTTTAATACTTTTTCTTTTTGAAAGGATTTTGTCAGTCCCTTCAACCTGATTGCATATTCCATTTTGCCCTCCATTTATTCGTTTGTCTGCGTAAAAGAGAAATTATAGCCCTTAATTCGGACGGCTGACAAGCCGATCAGCGCTATGATTAATATTGCAAATATGAACATGCTCATCCCGATCCCTGGCAGGTAATCATAACCAAAGCTGTGCATGGGAAAGGTAGCTTGGTTCAACGGAGACAGCCAGCCGCAGAACACGTTCGCCCTATATTCCTGACTTTCTGTAAAATGAAACAGTTTCCGGAAAACATCTGGGTTCAGCAGGAGCCCATACAGACTGACTGCAAAAGCACCGATCACCCCTGCCATATTTCCCGCAGCCAGATTTAAAAACAACATGAGAACTGCGATAAAAAGAGTATATAAAAGTACAAGTCCAAACACTATTGCTGCGCACATATAAGGAGTTGAGCTTTCCATTGTTTTTATGGAAACAGGAACGGTTATGCTCTCCCCACCGCCATAGCCCAACATTGCCGCTGTTTCGCTCCACACATTTCCCGTAAAGGAAAAGGGAGCTCCCATAATTCCAAGCATCACAGCCAAAAAAATATTATAGATCACAGTCGCCAGGATCACATAGATAATCTGACCCGCAAGCCATATCTTCCGTTTTGTGCGTACAAGCCAATACGGAGTTGCCTGACTGATAAATGGCATGTCCGCAAAGAGCAGGATTAAAAGCAGGGAGGACAGCATAACAGAGGATGCATCCCCATATGTCCAAATAAACGGCTCGAATACCTGAAGGATTGTCTCATATTTTATCGCATGGGAAATAATCTGATCCGACAGCATCAGACATAATATAGCTGCCAAAATAAAGGTCATCCAGATCCTCGGACTTTTTTTCCATCCATAGAAATTCTGGCCTGCAATCCAAAAAGCCTGTTTAATATCACGCATACCGCAACCTTCTTTCTATTGCGCACATAAAGATCAGTGCCGTTAAAAAACTTCCAACCGCTAATATAGCAATGCAGAAGATATCATTGTAGTAAATAGACGCCGCCCAATAGCGGGGACTCAGAAAGAATGCTTTTTGATAGTAACGCTCCTGAAATACGGTCAGGACATAATAAAGAATAAAAGGAACGGCATAGGACATATAGCGATTTTTTGTTATGACAGCCGACGTACCGCCAATTAGCGCCCAAAAAGCGCCATTTAAAAACAATCTCAGAAAGCTTACCGCCGTTCTGCCCACAAGCACTGCCATCTCATAATTTCCGTCAATCAGAGAAGGATACTGACCGAACCTCAGTATACAGATTACAAGAAGGAACACCATGGCTAAAAAAGCTGTCAAACCTCCGGAGACCAACAATCCTGCTGCTTTTCCTACGAGATACTGTTTTCTCCCTGAACGGATATAACTGAACAGAAAAAAACGACTGTGCAGCTCAGCCTCCGTATTCTCTCCACCCGCAAAAGCAACGGCAATGGGAACAAACAGAAGCATATTAACGCTGTTCATACAATAGGTGTATGCTACGAACCAGCCTGGTCCTTCTGCAGATCCGCCTGCATTTATGATCTTCTGCAACATCTCATGCTCAGACATCAGGGTAGCCGAAACGATTAGAAAAATCCCCAAAATAAAGCGAATGCTTCGAATATTGTTTTTTATGTCCGTTGCCAACACATTTCTCATACGCTTTTCTCCTCACTTCAAACAGCTATAGACTTGATTTTTTTATTTTTATAAAATCCTAGTTTTTTGCAATAATATCACTATTTGTATAAAACTACACTCCTTATCAAACAACAGTTAAGGACTTGCAAAAACTGTTGTTCCTACTGAAAGCATTGCAACAGCTGTAAAAATTGATAATATTTTAAATTTTCTATTATTCTAAGTTCTACAAATACATAAGCCGCCAGTTAAGTACGATTAGTTTTATTATAATTCAATAAATTCCATCCAACTTTCCACATTTTATTGTACAATTTTACCATTTATATAATAACATGTCAACATTTAATGAACGTTTATAACAAAAAAATGCAGGGCTATAAAAAACTAAAGAAATTGCTCTATTTTACAAAATTATATCCTATTTTTCAATTCCAACTCAATTTTCCCTCAATGTCTTTTTCCTCCAACTTTCGTATGCTTATCTCACAGCAAAGCAGTACCACACCGGTACAGCCTGCTGAATTAATCAATACGAAAATGGAGGTGTTTTTTATGCGAGAACTCAGAAACACAAAAATCATTGCTGTAGATCACGGCTACGGCAACATGAAAACAGCAAATACCGTCACACCAACCGGAATCAAAGCCTATGAAACAGAACCCATCTTCACCGGGAATATTCTGGAATATAACGGCATTTACTACCGGATTGGCGAAGGACACAAAGAATTTATCCCAGATAAAGCTATGGACGAAGAATATTATCTTCTAACTCTCATGGCGATTGCAAGGGAACTGAATGTCTTTTCCATCCGTGAAGCAGACGTTCATCTGGCTGCCGGGCTTCCTCTGACATGGATCAGAAACCAGAGAGAAGATTTCCGTTCCTATCTGCTCCAGAATCCAGAAGTCCATTACCGATTTAACAGCAAAGAGTATCATCTCCGTTTTGTGGGATGCAGCCTTTACCCGCAGGGATATCCGGCTATCGTAAACCGACTTGGAGATTTCAAGGGGACAAATCTTCTTGCAGATATCGGCAACGGAACCATGAACATTCTGTATATCAATAATAAGAAAGCACAGGAAAGCCGGTGCTGGACAGAAAAGTTTGGCGTAAACCAATGCATGATTGCCGCTAAAAACGCTGTTCTGGACAACTTCGGAGTAAAGATTGAAGAATCTACCGTAGAGCAGATTCTGCGGTTTGGAACCGCTGACATTTCAGCGTCTTATCTGGATTGTATTACTGCTGTTGCCAGACAGTATGTCACAGATATTTTTGCCACGCTCCGCAAATATGAATACAATCCTGGCCTGATGCGCCTGTATGTGGTCGGAGGCGGTGGATGCCTGATCCGTAACTTTGGAGCGTATGACAAATCACGAGTTACCATCCTTGATGATATCTGTGCCACTGCCAAAGGTTATGAATCTCTGGCTTATATGAGCCTGAAAAGGAGGGGATAAGCCATGCAGAACCATATCCGCAACACAAACCTGCGATTTAATCTGGACAAAGACCAGCAGCGGAGAGCCTGGGAATATTTACAGACGATGGACAGACAGAATTTTAAATCTTACAGCCAGGTAATCTCCCTTGCACTGGTCGATTATTTTGACCGCTACTACCGCACTCAGGCTGATCCCTATCTGGAAACAAGGGAACGGGAAGAACTTTTTGTGAAACAGATTGTAGAAGCAGTAGAACACAGCCTGAAACAGTCATTGCCGATTTTTCTGTCCGGGCTGACTGCAGGCATGTTGGAAAGGGAATCCCCCATCAGGATGCCCTTTCCAGCTCCTGAAAAAGAACAGCCGGATCGTGATATAGACTGGGATTTTCTTGGAGAATAAACCATTGTGATTGGAGGTGAACACATGACGGACTTTCTGACAGCAGACACAAGCCTGCCATCTTATATGATGTTTCCCCGTTTTCTTCTGGACATGGAAATAAACGAAACTGCCAAAATGCTTTATATGATCCTGCTCGACCGTGCAAGGCTTTCCCAGAAAAATGAGGGCTGGTCAGATACAAATGGTCATGTGTTCCTCTACTTTACGATTGAAGCACTGGCAGAAGTTCTCCACAAAAGCCAGATGACGGTGAAAACTGCTCTGGCAGTACTGGAAAAACAAGAGCTTATCTTCCGAAAACGGCAGGGACCCGGACACCCTAATCGGATCTATGTAAAAATCCCGAAAGAAACCCTCAGCAATACAGACAGAATTCTTTCCTCAAGACAGACAGAAAACTGTCCTATTGACAGACAGGATTCTTTCCCTGATACAGACAGAAAACTGTCCAGTAATAAGAAAGAGATAAAAAAGAACCATTTAACAATAAGAGGGAGTAAAGAGCCACGCTCACCCTATGGAACATTTCAAAATGTTTTTCTGTCAGAGACGGAGCTGGAAAATATCCGGCAGACAATCCCTGACTGGCAGGACTATATGGAACGCTTATCCGGTTATATGGCTTCTACCGGAAAGCAATACCAAAACCATGCAGCTACCATCATCCGTTGGGCAAGACAGGATCATCCTGTTTCCCGGCAACGAAATTATGAAAGTGAGGAATACGAAACATTATGACAACATTTACAGAAAAACCAACAGCTATCACACCAAACAGAGAGCTTCAGTCTGATGAATATTTTAACGAAACAAATCACCTGATCTACTGTTCCAAATGCAATACGCCAAGACAGTGCAGGCATGAATTACAGGGAAAGGTTCTTATTCCTTCCATCCGCTGTAAGTGCCAGCAGGAGATCTTTGAACAGGAGGAAGCCCAGAGAAAACTTCATGAAAAGCAAATGGAAATAGAGCATCTCAAAACCAGCGGCTTACAGGACAAATCACTTTATGACTACACCTTTGCCAAAGATAACGGCAGCAATCCGGAAATGAAACTTGCACACAATTATGTAAGTAACTGGGAAGAGATGAAAGCAAACGCTTCCGGACTTCTCATCTGGGGCGATGTCGGTACTGGAAAATCTTTCTTTGCAGGCTGCATTGCCAATGCCCTTCTGGAAAAAGGCGTCCCGGTACTGATGACCAACTTTTCCCGGATTCTGAATACCCTTACCGGAATGCATTTTG
>ENA-UACD01000179-UACD01000179.1-human-gut-metagenome-genome-assembly--contig:-NODE-179-length-27073-cov-7.678807_pt1 | contig 27073 bp, 30 predicted proteins | sample MGYA00243882_ERZ654231 | MGnify/ENA primary metagenome ERZ654231 (study PRJEB26926, sample SAMN06165158) | human gut metagenome | biome: ENVO:00009003; feature: ENVO:2100002; material: ENVO:00002003...
ACGAGATAGGCTCCGGTCTCGTGGGCTCGGAGATGTGTATAAGAGACAGGTTTTGCACCCAATTCATAATAACTAAAAGCTCCTCCTAGTCCTTCTACTGTCTTTTCTTCTGTTCCATACCCACTAATTGCGCATTTCACTCTATAAGCTGTGATATTTTCTGCATAATCATTCATTTCAATCAAAATATAATTCAAATTTTTGCCAAATTTTTTGTTATAACTAAGAACTGCATGCGCTGTTGTTCCTGAACCAGCAAAAGAATCTAATACCATACTTCCATCATCACAATAAAACCCAATCAAATAGGTTACAAGATCAACTGGCTTAGGGAAATCAAACGCCAGCCCCATTTTCGCCAAATCATTACTTGTATTTTGTGTACTTCCTAAATTAGTAAGAACTGACAACACATGACTAACACTTTCCCTTTTCTTCACCATTTCTATGGTCCCTGATTCAGTTATTTCGAAAACAGTATCTTGACCCTTACTATCTTTCACTGCTTTAAATCCTGAATCTATAAAATTAAGTAATATATTCTTTGATGACCATCCACTCTCAACGTCAACATCTTCTGAAAGTTTATAGTCTACGATTTTAACCGTTTTATGATAGTATGGATATTTATCATATCTTTCTTCTATCACCCCTTTTTTTACTGCACATGGAAATCCTTTTTTTAAGGTCACTACTGACATAGGGTTTTTAGGTCCATTTTTTACAACTGTATTTCGTATTTCAGGTTTAAAAATTTTACTTTTCTCTGAAACATTTGGTGCAATCCCATTAGGTAAACCTAATTTATCCGGTTTTTTTATGTAACATAGTATATATTCATGGCATACTTTTATCTTAGCCTGATTATCGAAATTACCATCTGACTTCCATACAAATTGTGTCAGGAAACTACTTTTACCAAAGATCTCATCACAAATAATTCTCAACAAATGCTGTTCATTATCATCAATACTTATAAAAATAATCCCATCATCTGCTAATAGTTTATATAGTAATTTTAATCGGGGATACATCATACATAACCACTTATCATGTCTAGATAAATCTTCGCCTTCATCCCCAACCACCTTATCCAACCATTCCTTAATTTTAGGGTCATCGACATTATCAGAATAAACCCACTGTTTGTTGGCTTCTGAGCTCTTCGCAGTATTATAAGGTGGATCAATATAAATACATTTTATTAATCCCTCATATTCAGGCAACAACGACTTTAATACTTCCAAGTTATCTCCATGGATAACCATATTTCTAGTCCCGTTGTCATCTTCATGTTGACCGTTTTCATCATAACTATATTTTCGTTCCAATACCCTGTAGGGAACATTCAAATGATGATTTATAACTTTCTCTTTTCCTATCCATTGCAATACAGGCATTATTTCTTCCTTCTTTCACTTTGCTTCTCATTCTTATCCTATATCTTAGTTGTTTCAAGTAATACTGTTCTTCTAACAAACTCACTATATGAAAAATACGACTCCAATTCAGACGCCTCTTGATTTTTCCAATTTGTCTTCACTAACTCTGATACTCATTTAATATGTTTTGTTCATATCTTTCCTCCAATGTTATAAATATCATACCATCCACGTGGAACATTTACAACATAAAGTCCCCTGCTTGCCAAGGCAAATGCATAAAAAATTAAGGATGACCATCAATGAATAGATTTCTGATATAAACCCACCAATTACAACCTACTTTTCCTATGCAAAAACAGGCCATAAAAGTGAATTTTCCTTCCATAGCCTACTTTTTAAAAGGAACTATAGGCCATAGTTATTAATTTCATAAATCCCACTTACTTTTTACCAGCTTTTTGTAAGTGTATTTACTAACTTTTATAACATCCACCTATTTTGTTTCTTTTTTTGTAAGTGGATATCTTCAAATTGATAATTTCCACTTATTTCTGCCCTTCTTTTATAGGTTGATATCCCCGATTTTATGATTTCCACCTATTTTAGCTCCTATATCGTGGCAAACACACAAAAAAAGCTGACGCCTTCTGCATAAATCCCACTACAGAAGCCATCAGCTTTTCTTTTTCTATCTCTTTTTAGTTTTTGGAAAATTCCGCCAGTTTTAGCCCTTCATTTCTGTCCAGAGTCATGCCAATGCTCCAGCTATTGATAAACAGCAGCAACGGATTTCCTTTCATATCCATAACCTTCTTCATGTCAGAAGTTCCGGTAAGTTTCTTCACATCTACCTCTTCCTTATTTTCAATCCAGCGGATATGCTCATAAGGCAGGGCTTCCAGACGGATATCTACATTGTATTCGTTTTCCAGACGGAATTTCAGCACGTCAAACTGCAGCACACCAACTACGCCTACAATGATTTCTTCCATACCGCCCATGATTTCCTGGAAAATCTGAATCGCACCTTCCTGGGCAATCTGATTAATACCCTTTACAAACTGCTTTCTCTTCATGCTGTCCAAGAGGCGTACTCTGGCAAAATGTTCCGGCGCAAAGGTAGGAATCCCTTCATACTGGAACTTTTTCCCTGGATTGCATACCGTATCTCCAATGGAGAAAATACCCGGGTCAAACACACCGATAATATCCCCTGCATAAGCCTCTTCCACCACATGACGGTCTTGTGCCATCATCTGCTGAGGCTGGGAAAGACGCATTTTCTTATTGCCCTGTACATGATACACTTCCCTGGATGCCTCAAATTTTCCGGAGCAGATACGCATGAAGGCAATACGGTCTCTGTGGTTCTTATTCATATTTGCCTGAATCTTAAACACAAAGGCGGAAAACTCTTCTTTCATTGGGTCAACCTCACCAATGTCCGCTTTTCTTGGAAGAGGAGAAGAGGTCATTTTCAGGAAATGTTTCAAAAAGGTTTCCACACCAAAGTTGGTAAGAGCGGAACCAAAGCATACTGGAGAGAGTTCTCCCTTATCTACCAGTTCCTGGTCAAACTCAGCGCTGGCTCCGTCTAAAAGTTCGATTTCTTCTAAAAGCTGCTCTTTTTGCTCTTCATCTAACACATCGTCCAGATGCGGGTCTTCCAAATCTATGATTTCTTCAATACCTTCCCTGGTACCTTTCATGGTATCTGAAAAGGTAAGGACTTTCCCGGTTTCCCTGTCATAAACCCCTCTGAATTTTTTTCCTGAGCCAATAGGCCAGTTGATGGGGCAGGTAGGGATTCCCAGTTCTTTCTCAATATCATCCAGCAAATCAAAAGTGTCATTTGCATCCCTATCCAGCTTGTTAATAAACGTAAAAATCGGAATATGACGCATAGCGCAGACCTTAAACAGTTTTCTGGTCTGGGCCTCCACACCTTTTGACGCATCAATGACCATGACCGCAGAATCTGCTGCCATCAGGGTACGGTAGGTATCCTCTGAGAAGTCCTGATGTCCGGGAGTATCCAATATGTTGATGCAATAGCCATCATAATTAAACTGCAATACAGAAGAGGTTACAGAAATACCTCTTTCCTTTTCTATTTCCATCCAGTCAGAAACTGCATGACGGGCAGTTGCCTTACCCTTAACACTTCCCGCCAGATTAATGGCGCCGCCGTAAAGCAGAAATTTTTCTGTAAGGGTGGTTTTACCCGCATCCGGGTGGGAAATAATTGCAAATGTACGTCTTTTTGTAATTTCTTTCGTATAATCAGCCACGTCAGGCCCTCCTTCTCTATCTAGCACACTGGTGCTATTTTAGTATACAGAAAATAGCATGTCAAGGGGAAGTTTTCTCTTCACTCTCTCCTTCCAGTGGTGTAATCACAATATTTTCTGCCGGCACACTGGTTTTGCGTTTTACAATATCCTCAATCTGAGCCCGTCTGGCATCTTCCATGTATTCTTTTGGCACGATTACATCTGCGCTGTCTCCGGTCAGGTTCACTACAATATTGCTAAAGCCCTGAGCCTCTAAGAGAAGCTCTGCTGCCTCTTCCTGTTCTGCCAGGTTTGTCATATTCACCATAGAATTTACTGCATCCTGTTTCTGTTCTTCTCCCAGATTTTCATTGTTAATAATCTCCAGTAGGGTTTCTTTATTTGCAGAACGTACCTGCTCTCTGTTTACCTTTGCCTGGGCTGCAAAATTGGAGGAGCCTGTGAGAACTGCCTCTCCCGGTGTCTCTGTTTCTGCTTCAGTCTCTGTTTCTCCTTCCTGTTCCTGGGCTTTCTGGTTTTCTTCCAGCATGGCTGTCTCATCTGTAATATCATAATCCAGGCTTTCGATCTCTTCTACGATTTCCTGAGTTTCAGAAGCTGTTTCTTTAGTGTCTTCTGTTTTCTTTTCCTTGCTGGTTCCGAACTGGCTGTCTGAATAGTTGATGTACCCGGCTACTGCAATCATAATTGCCAGCGCTGTAATGATAACCTGATTTTTTTTGAAGATTTTTTTCATGTGCTCTCTCCTTTAATTCATTTTCATTACTTTAATTTTATGGGGTTCCACCTGAAATAATGCCTCAACTGCTTCCTGGATATTCTGAATTACAATGGGATCATCCCCTCCCTTTGCCACCACCAGCACTCCTGTTACCTGCGGATACTGTTCCTGACTTACATAGGGAGACTGGTTTCCTCTGGCATCTTTTTTGTACACGGTTTCTGCTTCATCCTTTTCCACCACCTTTTTCTCCGTTCCGGCACAGGTGAGAAAAACCTGGGTCTCCCCAATGCCCTCCACCCGCTCCAACACCTGCATAAGACGCTTCTCCATTTTATTTTGCCACAATTCCCCCTCTCCTTCTATGGCCTCTTTCTCTAAGGGCAGTCCGCTTTCCTCCTGGTTTTTCTCTTTTTCTTTTACCGGCAGCGCAACAATAAGCAAAAGCAGCCCAACCAGAAGCAGCGCTACCAGCTTCTCCTTTTTCATCAGTTCCTGAACCAGCTTCATGGCTCCACCTCCTGCCCCTGTATTACAGTCTGCCAGTTTTCTTCAAAGCTCTCTGCTTTTTTCTCCCATGCCTCCCGATCCTGCAGATTCTCTTCCATTTCTTCTACACAGCGGTCTATCTCTTTTTGGATTCCGGTGACTTGAAACACAGGAGACAGCATCACCAAAATCAAAAGTAATCCCAGATAATACTGAATATATTTTTTAAAACTGTTATCCGGCAAAAAGTTTGTCACTGCTGAAAGCAGAATGTAGTAGCACACCAGGCTTTCTACCCAGGAATATAACGTTTCTGTCATGCCTTCTCCTTTTCTACTTAATTCCCTATAAATGAAACTGCCAGAATAGCAATGGTAATTAACAGCAACAATTCCACCATAAGAAGCACTTTCAGCAAAAGTCTGCAGCCCTCTCCTACCGCAGACAGACACCCTGACATGCGTTTATCAGAAACCGGCTGTAAAAATGCTGCCAGAAACTTATAAAGAAGGGTCATGATTCCAAGCCGGATAATGGGCGGCAGGCCAATGAGCAGCAAAATGAGAATCCCTAATACACCAAGACTGTTGCGAATGAGCACTGCTGTTGCAAGGGCTACTTCTGTAACACCATCAATGGCATTGCCCACTCCCGGAATGGCTGCTGCTGTTTTTCCGATTACATCCCGCTTCAGGGAATCTACTGCCGGAGTAATCATATTTTGCACCAACTGCATCCCTATCATAGCCGCTGTACAGGTTTTCAGAGTCCATTCTACGATAGTCTGCAAAAGCTCTGCCATACGGGAAAGCAATTCTTCCCTGTGAAGAAAATTTACAATCTGAATCAGAACATAAGCATGAATTCCCGGTATCACTGCTTTTAAAAGAATAACCTGTACCACATATGCTGCTCCCATAACCATTTCATAAAACACCATAGCTGTGGCAGAACCGGAAGCCGCTGTAACTGCCAGAAAATAAGAGGGCATCAAAGCTTTCATAAACACCATCAGTTCCTGTAATTTTCCGGAAACTTCCTGGCTGGCAGTGCCAAAGGAATGAATCAAAATTGCTGCCAGAAGCATGTACACCAGATAAAAACTGATTTCCCCTGTCTGTCCGTTCCCAAATACTTCTGTAAAATTAGAAAACAAGGCGGCAACCACTACCAGCAAAATAATCTGCACATAAATTTCCCTGTCCCAGACAAGATGAGACAGCAAAAACTCCTTCAACAGCTCCGCAGCCTGCCCTTTTGATAAACTCTTTTCTCCCCGCGCCAGTTCCCCCAGGGCTTTTTCCAGGGAAAAGGTCTCTTCTCCCAGAAGTTCATTTACCGCTTCCTGCATTTGCTGCAATTCCAAATCTTCTAAAAACGCCTCTTCCTGCTCTGCAGCGTTCACTGAAACAGGAAATAAAAAAAGCAAAATCCAAAATAGCAGAACTTTTCTCTTTTGCAGCTTTTGTCCCTTCATGCCAGAAAGCTGTGAATGGCTTCCATCAGCGCCAGGAGCACAGGAATGGACAACACCATAATATACAGCTTGGCAAAGATTTCAATCTGCCCTGCAATGGAAGAATACCCTGCATCCTTGCAGATGCCGGAAGAAAACTGGGCAAGATAGGTAACGCCAATCATTTTCAGCAGCACCGTAAGGTATTTTTCTTCCAAAGGCAGATACTCCCGCAGCTTTAAAATAGAGGAAAACAGATAGGCGATTTTCTCTGTCATATACGAAAAAATAAATACTCCCACTGCCAGGCTGATATAAACCGCATATTCCGGCTTAGTCTCTTTTAGAAGAAGTCCCAGACACACACCGGTCATTCCCAGCATGACGATTTTTACTACTTCCATGTCTCTCCTCCTACAGCGCAAACAAATCCTGAATGGTGGTAAATAAATCGTAAATATAAGGCAGGACCCAGAATAGTACCAGAAGCAGGCCTGTAAGACTTGTTAAAAAAGCCAGCTCTTCTCTTTGGCTGTGCTTCAGAATCTGGCACAGGACAGATACCAGAATGCCCACTGCCCCGATTTTAAATAACAAACTAACTTCCATCCTGTTTCCTCCCCTATTTTTCCAATAATGTTAAAGGCATAAAATGGACAAAAAAATCCCTGCTATCACTCCAAGGCTCTGGCACATTTTTTTCCTGCCTGGCAGTTCTCTTTCCAGATATTGAATTTCCTGTTTTAGCTGTTCCTGATATAATGTTATGGTATTTTTTTGCAGTGTAATGTCCATCCATCCCAGATATTCTCCAAGCTGTGAAAAAGCTTCCAGGTCTTTTTTATGCAAGGCACTGTCTTTTAGACATTGCTGTGCGGTTTCCCGGAAAATCTTAGAAAAACAGTCTCCCTGAAATAGGCTGGCCTGTCTGGACACTTCTCTTAGAAATTCCGAAAAGGGCGGTGCTGTTTTTTCGGATATCCGAAGCAGGGCTTCTGGCAGCGTTTCCTTGCGATAGGTAATTTCTCCCAGTATGAGATGAACCATTTTTTCCACTTCCCGCAGTTGTTCCAGACGTTTCTGCAATGCCATGCTTCTGCTCCACCCCAGAGCCGTACAAGAAAACAGTACCAGAACTGTGCCCATAAGCCTCAGCATAAAATTCCCTGCCTTCCCTTGCAGTCATAAAGACTGGTTCCCCTTTCATCAAAAATCGCACGGACTCTCCCTGCCCGCTCCTCCTTATGCAGCACAATGTAACGCTCAAAAATCTTTTCCTGAACCAGCCGCTGCATCAGTGGCTTCTCTTTAATATCCTCTACAGAACTTCCGTGAACCGTAGCAAAAAGTTTACAGCCGCAGTGTATCACTGATTCAATGGCATGAATGTCTTCATAATCTCCCAGCTCGTCTACTGCTACCACCTCCGGGGACATGGAACGAATGAGCATCATCATACCCTCTGCCTTTGGACAGCAGTCCAGAATATCTGTGCGGATTCCCAAATCATTTTGCGGGATTCCCTGAAAAGAACCTGCGATTTCTGACCGTTCATCCACAACCCCTACGGTAACGCCTTTCAAATAGGAGCTTCCGTTGCTTACCTGGCGGATTAAATCCCGAAGCAGTGTTGTTTTTCCACATCTGGGGGGTGAAATAATCAGGGTATGGCATAAATGATTCTGTTTTATAATATAGGGAAGTATAGGCGCTGCGCACCCTTTTATCTGATGTGATAATCGAAGATTTAAATAAGATATGTATTTTACACTTTTGATTTTATTCCCATCCAGAACCGTTTTTCCGGCAATTCCTACCCGGTGGCCACCCTGAATGGTAATAAATCCCTGCCGCAGTTCTTCTTCAAAGGCATACATGGAATAACGGCTGATATATTCCATTGTCTCTGTTACATCCTCTGCTTTTACAAGATAAGCCCTTGATTCATTTACGGAAAAGTCTCCCTGTCTGGAAAGGAAATACTCTTTTCCCTGATAAATAAGAATCAAGGGCCCATTTACACGAAGCCGTATTTCATAAACCTGTTCCATATCAAAGGCTGCCTTAGAAAGCGCCTTTCGGATATGCATGGGGAACAGTCTTGTAATCTCTTCCTGTCTCATAATCCCTCACCTCTTTACTCCTAATATATGAGGACAATCCTTAATTATGAACAGGTTTTTCAAAATTTCCGGAAACCATTTTTTCCAGTAAACTACGAAGCGGTCTAAACAGTATCAGACATAAGACAACATTGCCTATACAATGAGGAATGTCATAGGCAACTCCTGACACCCAGTAAGCAAAAGCCCCTGCAGGTCCGCTGATAAAAAAATAGGGAATGGTACACAGAGCGCCAAAAGAAATCCCATAAAATCCAGAAAGAACACTCCAGAATAAAACTGATTTCTGCTTTCTGCTCAGCCAGGTAATTACAGACTGAACACTCCATACATAAAGATAATTCAGCCACCAAAGCCCAAAACCATAAAAAATCCCTTCCAGGAAAACAAAGACATAAATCATCAGAAAGACTTTTTTTCCAAAAACCAGGGTATAAAGGATAAAGAGCAGGGTCACGATTTCTACATTAGGAAGAAATCCCATGAAAACCTGCCCCAGAAAAACAATCCCTGTAAGGACTCCCATAATGACTAATTCTCTGGTCTTTTGTATGTTCAATTAATAGCCTTCTTTCAGTGTCAGCTCAAACTGGTCCTGGTCTGCAATGGGAGTCTGGTCTGCAGATGTATTCACCTGTTCACCGCCTTTGGTAATACACCACCACTGCTGTTTTCCTTCATCTGCGGTCTCTTTGTCTACCGTCTGAATAAACAAACCATATTCACCTTCTTCACCATCCACCAGTTCATTTTCTTTCAATACTTCTACCAGATATTCTGCGTCTGTGCTGTATTGAAATTCTTTTTCTGTCTTGTCCCCATGTACTACCAGAATGGTAATTTCTTTCTCTCCCTTTTGGGCCTGGGGCTTAAACTTCAGGTACAATACACCTGCCAGAATGCACACCAGCACCAGGGCTGTTGCTGCAATAATTGTTCCTTTGTGCTTCATCATTTTTCCTCTTTCTTTCCTTTTTTGTTCTTTTTAACTATAGCATTTTCTCTGTTTTCTTGTCAATATCAATTCCACACACATATTTTTTCAAAATTTCATAAGACGTCATCACTGCTTCCCGGGTGCTGCACTCAATGGTATAGGTACATTTTGGTATTTCTCTTAATTCTCTCATAACAGCGTTTATGTCCACGCTTCCTTCTCCCAGTGCCAGATGGCTGTCTTTGTTTCCCATGTTATCGTGGATGTGAACATGACGGATATAGGATTTCAGTTCTTTTGCCCACTGTGCACAGGAATCCTCCCCATAGCAATGAGCATGGCCAATATCCAGACACAGTCCAAAAGCCGGATGCTGTACCCGCTTTGCAGTTTCCTTTAAAGGCTCCCACTGTCTATCCAGTACGTTCTCCATCAGCACTTCTATGGAGTCATCCTTATCTGCCAGAAATTCTTCAAAAAAGGCTGCCATACGTTCTGCCCAGCCAATAAGCAGATAAAAATCCGGCACATAACAGGTATGATACACAATTTTTGCCGCTCCCAAAGTCTTTGCCGCAGCATAGGCTTCCTCATATCTCTGCCTGGTTACCGCCTGGATTTTGTCATCAAAGGTCATTGGGTTTAAATCCAGAAAAGGACCATGAAGAATCAGATTTTTACACTTCATGTCTTTTAATCTATTCTGATAGGAAAAAATTTTCTCATTGAGATGATTTAAGTTTTCCGAAATAGCAAACTCAATGGCTTCCACACCCATTCCGGTTTCTCTTATCACAGCTTTGGTATCTTCATCCTCCAGCAAATGACTGAAATACAACATGTTCTATCTTCCCTTCAAACTAAAAATCTTTGAAAAAACTTTTCCTGCGGTACCTGCTGAATACTCACCTGAAAGTGTTCTCCGGCACAAATACATCCCAGTACCTGGCTGTCCACCTGAAATTCCTGGTACCATCCAGGCTGCTCCAGGTCCCTCATAGACCTGGTAATCCCATCACCGGATAATTTCAAAAAGCTCTCTTTTCTGGCCCAAAACCTGCAAAATTCCACCTCTGGATTTTGCGCCTTCTGAACCAGTTCCTGTTCTTCCCGGCTTAAAACCCGTTCCAGCATTTTTCTGCTGCGGACTTTTCTTACTTCCTGGATATCCAGGCCGCAGGGTATGAAAGAAAGGGCACATGCCCCATATACCCCGGAATGGCTGATATTAAAGTGAATCCCCAGATTTTCCCGGAAATAAGGTTTTCCATGGTTTCCTTTCTCTATCATCCCTTCCAGATAAGCATACAGTTCATCTGCCCTGTGAATATTCTGAAATAAATCTCCTCTGCCCCAGTCCAAAAGTCCATAAGCTAAAAGTCTGCGCCCGCACAGAGATTCCCTGCTTTTACAGGACAATACGTCACTGGTCCAGTCCTGTATGTTCCCTGTGTAAATTCTGATTTTTGGCTGGTTCATTTTTTTCTCCTTTTAAAAGACCGCCCTCTGTGAGAAATCTGGAAGGTTCCAGTTGCTTTTCATGGCACTCTTTTACATAAAATAAATAAAGTTCTTTTCTGGCTCTTGTCATACCCACATAAAACAAGCGACGTTCTTCCTCAAGATCACTTTCTGTCAGCGCCTTTTTATAAGGCATAACCCCTTCATTGACATCCATGAGAAAAACTTTATCAAACTCCAGGCCTTTGACACTGTGAAGAGTAGAAATTACCACGCCTTTTTTCTCTGAAATCCTGGTTCTTGCCTGTTCTTTCAGCTTCCTGGTATATTCTTCAATATGGATAAACCATTCTCCAAAGGTCTGATATCCCTTTGCACTGTCTGCCAGTTCCTCCAGAACCTCATACAAATCTTCCAGTTTCAATTTTCGGAACATGGCATAAGTTTTCAGATATTCTTCATATCCGATTCCATGGCGGATATAGTTTACAGCCCCATAAGGCGTCATATTTTTTAACAGGTTTAAATCTTCCTCAAACTTATCAATACGATCCAGCATCCATTCCTTATCTTCATAATGCCAGCGCAGTGCCTCAAAGGATACCTGAGACTCTTCCAGCGCATCTCTGGAAATATACCGGTTTGGCCGGTTCATAACCTGCAGAAACTCCTTGCGGCTTCTGTCTCCCATAGCCAGCTTCATATAAGAAATAAAATTTCTGGCAATCCAGTGTTCATAAAGGTTTGGCACCACATCTCGCATCTGAAAGGGAATCTGGTACTCCATAAGAAGTTCCACCAGAAATCTGGCACCGGAATTTGTCCGATAGAGAACTGCCATTTCTTCGTAAGGACAGCCCTGCTCATGTGCTTTTACAAGGCAGTCTTTTAAGTACAGCTCCTCTTCTTTTCCATTTTGAAACGATTTTACCACCAGAGGCTTTCCCTGTTCATTCTCCGTCTGTATTTTCTTCTGAAACCTTCCTTTATTCCATGCAATGACTCTTCCCGCAACATCCACAATCTCTTTGGTAGAGCGGTAATTCACTGAGAGAAGTTCTGTCTGTACTGAAGGGAAATCCTTGGGAAAATTCATCATAATCTCCGGCTTTGCTCCCCGAAAGGCATAGATAGACTGATCGTCATCTCCTACAATAAACAGATTATTCTCTGGAGCTGCCAGCATCTTTACAATATCATACTGAAGCTTATTAATATCCTGAAATTCATCTACCAGAATATACTGAAATTTCTTCTGCCACCCAGCCAGAATATCCTGACGCTGGGTCAGCAAATCATAGCAGTACAGCAGCATATCATCAAAATCCAGAAGTCTGGACTGTCTGCATGTAGTGACATAAGAAGTATAAAGGCTTCGGAACACCTCATCCGGACAGTTTTTGGAATAATAATGTTCCAGCGGAATCCGGCTGTTTTTCACTTCGCTGATTTCCTGAACCAAACCTTCAAAAAACTCCTTTTCATCCTCCACCTCTATTTTCTGACGATAAACCAGTTCCCGCAGCATATCATATCTGCGTTCCTCACTAATGATATTTTTTCCTGTAAGACCATAGGCATGCCTCAGAATTCCATAAAACACTCCATGAAAGGTTCCAAAGGTCACCTGCTTATAATTCTGGGTAATCCCGGACTCCTGACACAGCTTCTCAAAACGTTCCTTCATTTCCCTGGCAGCCGCCTTGGTAAAGGTTACCACCAGAATGCGGGCAGGATTCACCTGGTAATGCTCCAGAAGCGCTTTCACCCGCTTTGTCATGGTGGTAGTTTTTCCGGAACCGGGGCCTGCCAGCAACATCATGGGACCCTGATTATGCAGGATGGCTTTTTCCTGTGCTGAATTTTTCTTCATGTTTTATTTCAGCTTCTCCACAGCAGCCTCAATACGTTTCAGGCTTTCTTCTTTTCCAAGAACTTCCAAAATTTCCGTTGCCCCTGCAGGTGTCATCTGTTTTCCGGACAGTGCTGTACGGATTGGCCACAGAATCTGACCATTTTTGTAACCGTTTTCTTTTGCAAAACCACAAAGCAATTCATACAAAGCATCATTGGAGTAATCTTCCTGATTTTCCAAAACCGGAAGAATTTTTTCCAGAACTTCCAGAGAAATTTCCGGATTTGTTTTCATTTTTTTATGAGTGTACATGGACACATCATATTCCGGAACTGCCTCAAAGAAGTCAATAAGAGCAGGAATATCCGGTAACACTTCAATTCTGGTTTTTGCCATATGGGCGATTTTTTTCAAATCCAGGTCTTTTGTAATCACCTGTTTGATATATGGAAGAGCCATTTCATAGAATTTATCCTCATCCATGGCTTTCATATACTCCCCGTTCATCCATTTCAGTTTCTGGATATCAAAAACAGCCGGAGACTTGCTCATATGATGATAATCAAATACCTTCACTAATTCTTCCAGTGAAAAGATTTCCTGATTATCCTGAGGACACCATCCCAGAAGCGCCACATAGTTTACAATGGCTTCTGTCAAAAAGCCCTGTTCCAGCAAATCTTCATAGGAAGAATGTCCGGAACGCTTGCTCAGCTTCTGATGTTCCTCATTGGTAATCAGCGGACAGTGTACATAAGTAGGAATTTCCCATCCAAAAGCCTCATAAATACGGTTGTATTTCGGAGAAGAAGAAAGATATTCATTTCCTCTTACTACATGGGTAATTCCCATTAAATGGTCATCCACAACATTGGCAAAGTTGTAGGTCGGGAACCCATCGGATTTAATTAAAATCAAATCATCCAGCTCATTATTTGGTACCGTAATATCTCCATAAATGTCATCATGGAAAGTGGTTGTACCTTCTGTTGGCATATTAAAGCGGATAACATAAGGCTCTCCTGCCTCTAATTTTGCCTGAACCTCTTCTTTGCTTAAATGCAGACAATGCTTGTCATACACTGCGATTTCCTTTTCTCCCACACTGGCTTTTAAGGATTCCAGACGCTCCCTGGTACAAAAGCAGTAATAGGCATCGCCCTGTTCAATAAGCTGCTTTGCATATTTTAAATAAATTCCCTGAGCATTTCTTTCACTCTGTACATAAGGGCCATATCCCCCATCTTTATCCGGACCTTCATCGTGAATCAGCCCTGTTTTTTCCAGAGTTCTGTAAATAATTCCAAGAGCCTCATCCACAAAACGCTCCTGGTCTGTATCTTCTATACGAAGCATAAAACTTCCGTTTTCATGTTTTGCAATTAAATATGCATACAGCGCAGTTCTTAAATTTCCAACGTGCATTCTTCCTGTTGGGCTTGGCGCAAATCTTGTTCTTACCTGACTCATGAACAATCTCCTTCTTTCTGTTTTATCTTCAATTTTGTTTTTTCACCTAACAAGCACAGGACAGGAATTTTTTTCCTGATATCCTGGTGCCATGAAAATTATACAGGAAGCACTTTCTATTTTCAAGTAGATTTCCTGTATTCTTTTTACAGAAAAGGAGCTTTCATAAGAAACAGGCATTCGACATCTCTCTTGCAAACCTTGCTTCTCTATGACAGCTCCCACTTTTTTCTCTATAGGTTTCACCTTCCGGTAATCTAACGCTTTTTATTCCTCTACACCGATTTTTTTCAGATAATCCATAACAGCGCCTACGGTTGTAAGTTCCTGTAATTCTTCTGCAGGGATTTCTACGGAATATTCATCTTCTAAAGCCATAACCAGCTCAAATAAGTCTAAGGAATCTGCTCCTAAATCTTCCTTAAAAGAAGTCTCCGGCTGAATGCTTTCTGCATCACAATTTAACTGTTCTGCAATAATTTCTCTCATTTTTTCTAACATAATTCCTATCTCCTTTAAATCCATTACATATTTTCATTTTAATATTTTGATTCTCAAAGTATATCTTCTTTTCCTATATTTGTCAACCCTTTTATTCGTCAAATTTAATTCTCCTTGACACACTGAGGGCAATTCCCATTTCCGCCATAAGGAACAAAACAGAAGTACCTCCATAACTGACAAAGGGAAGGGTAATTCCTGTGGTGGGAATCCAGTTTAACACAACGCAGATATTTAAAATAACCTGGAGGGCAATATGAATCATAATACCGCTTACCATAAGAGACCCATAGAAATCCGGGGCATTCTGCGCAATAAAGAAAAGACGGTACAAAAGGTAACCAAACAATGCAATAATAATCAGACCGCCAAACACCCCTAATTCCTCACACACAATGGAGAAAATCATATCATTTTGGGCCTCCGGCACAGGTCCCAGCTTCTGTACACTGTTTCCCAGGCCTTTTCCGAAAAAGCCGCCGCTTCCAATAGCATACAGGGCCTGCATAATCTGATATCCACCTTCTGAAGAATACTGCTGGGGATTCAGCCATACCAGTACACGCTCCATACGGAAACTGTCTACATTATCCATGTTCAGAGTCATTTCCCCAAGGGTCATCTGGAGAATCACCCGAATCAAAATAATTCCAATCACACCTGCTATGGCAATCCTGATAAACAGTTTTTGATTGGGATGAGCCACAAAAATCATCAAAGCTGTGATACCGGCAATAATCACAGCGGTGCTTAAGTTATCTGTCAAATAAAATGCTGCAAAAGCCAATCCTCCTCCATAGGCTACCAATTTCCAAAATCCTGCCCTGGTCGCCACTTCCCTTCCCATTTTCATAATCAGACAGGGAATAAAGGTAATGGCCGCAATTTTCGCCACCTCCGCAGGCTGGAACTGCAATACTTCTGTTCCAAGTCTCAACCATCTCTTGGCACCGTTTACCTCAACTCCCAGTGGCGTATACTTTACCAGCGCCATCAGAAAAATGGAAAACCAGTAAATAAACCGGCTTACATAGTACAGCAAATGGTAATCAAACATAGAAAGACCAACTGCTATCATAATACTGGCTGCACTGATAATAGCCTGCTTTCTGAAAAAGCTCATATCATCATCAAATTTTATCTGTGCAGTATAGGCACTGGTGCTGTACAGCATAACCAGTCCGAAGCAAGTAAGCAAAATAACGGCTGCAATTAAATTATAATCGAAATATTCAGATTTTGCCCTTCCCTTTTTTTTCTTTTTTGCCATTTTTATCCTCCCGCTAAATTCCCAGTGCATAGCACAAAAGCTCCAGATATCCCACTGGACTGCCGCTTTCCTGGTTCTGCACCTTGCGGACCATCACCGGATCGTCCGTAATCACATTATCCACTCCCATATCCAGCATCCGCTTTACATCTCCCCTGTAGTTTACTGTCCAGGCATGCACCTCTTTTCCAAGAGCATGGGCCTCCCGGACAAACTTCTCATCCACATACGTATACTTCACACTGAAAAAATCTGCTGCTGACACTTTGGAAATACTTCCATAGGTCATTGTCATAATATAGCCAGTGCGGATCTCCGGTGCAATCTTTTTTATCTGTTCCAGGAACTGATAATTCATAGACGTAACCACACAATGTTCTTCAAAGCCAGCCTCCCTGATGGCACGGACTACCTTGTTTACAATCCCCTTATTTTTACCATTATACTTAATCTCTATGTTTAAGTCCAGCTTTCCTTTGCAAAAATCCAGAACTTCCTCTAACGTTGGAATCTTCTCTCCCCGATACCGCTCATGAAAACTGGTTCCTGCATCCAGCTTCTTTATTTCTGCCAGCTTCATCTCCCATACCTTCTTTTTCACACCTGCTGTCCGTTTCAAAGAATCATCATGAAGCAAAATCAGCTTTCCGTCCCCTGTCTCCTGCACATCAATTTCTGCCATATCCGCACCACATTCTATACTGGATTTCAAGGCGCTGACCGTATTCTCCGGCGCCATAAGAGCACCGCCTCTGTGAGCTGTAATCTTCATATCCCCCATCAACGTCTCCAGAGAATTGTCATAAGACGCTGCCAACGCCACCAGATAACTGCCCTCAAACAAAAGAAACACTACAGAAAGAATGGCTGCCATGCGCCTTCTTCCTACTTTTTGATACCAGGTATATTGCTTCATCAGCTCATAAACCGGCACTTCTTTTTTCTGAGGTACCCGAAACCTTGAAAAAATCACAGAGACAAAAGCCAGACTCCCTGTTAGCTGCACGCCGCCTGCAAAAATTCCAAGGGCCATCTCCATATAGCCACTGTAAATCAGCACCCTGCTTACTGCTCCTGATTTTCCTGTTCCAAAAGCAACAAATCCGGTCATAAACGTCATAGCCAGAAGATACATGACAAAAATAAACCCCAGCATTACCAAATGCAAAATAAAAAATCCTGCAAGTACCTTTTTCCATTGTTTTCTAAGCAGTCTGATACCCGCCCAAATGCCTCCCAGGCTTCTCTGTTTTGCCAAAATACAATAAGGCAGCGCAAATACCAGCAAAAAAGATATCACTAAGATGACGCCTATAACCGTATACAAAAGTATATGCGGCGTGACTTCCTTATAAATCTGCCTGGCTGTAAATTCCAGAACCCGAATATAAGAAATCTCACGAATGATAAAATACGCTGTAAGAAATGGTGCAGACAGGGCCACACAAAAAATCCAGGAAATTTTACTATGACGCAAAAAAGAAATACTTTGTTTTATTCCTAAAATCAACATATCACTGGCATAAAGTTTTTTTCTCTGATAAGAATACTGGAATCCTAAAAGCAAGGCGGAAACCTCCACAAGAAACAAGAACAGCAAAAAAATTAAGATTCCAAAAAACAGCAAGATACACAGGGGGCTGGCCAGAAACTCTCCATAGTTCTCAGCAGTCAGATAACTGAAATTTTGCTTTTTTAAAACAAAGGTAACTGCTCCATGTACCATCTGCATGGTCAAAAAAAATACAGCAATCCTGTATCCTGTTTCAAACAACAGCAGGCTTCCCATATTATATTTTATGACTGCCCATGTTTTCTTCAAAATGTTTCTCATCTCTTAACCGCCCATCTTTCCCTACTATTTTCAGCAAGTTTTATTTTACAGAAAGATTTCGCCATCTGCAAGGGCAGTCTACAAAATCTTTTCCCGCTTTCACCTTTTACTGCTTTTTCCATAACATAATATTGTAATCAGGCAGTGATTCCAGACTGTCATACTTTTTTAAGAAAGGAAACCATTATGGACTACTACGGAATGAATCCAATGATGTCACGTTCCTGCCGCGTACAGCCTCGGGAGTATCATCCAAAGAGTGCCTGCCCTGCTCCGGCAATGGAGAAAAAACCGGAGAACCGCTGCGGCTGTTCTGATAGAATTGAAGATATGGATATTTACAAGCATGCAGATCATCTTCCCCTGACAATGGCTTATGTACCCATGCAGGGTTTTTCTAACACCTTTACCCTGTGCAAAGGCTTTCAAATGGGAACCATTTTCCCTGAACTGTGCAAACCATTCTGTGGAAAGAGAGGTGGATGTAAATGTTAAGTTCAAACCATCCTTCCTGTTCTCAAAAAGAACTGTTGAACCTGATTAATGAAGTGAGTTTTGCTGTGGTGGAACTGACCTTGTTCCTGGATACCCATCCGGACAATGAGCAGGCCATGGCCTGTCTGAAAGAACATTCTGAAACACGCAACCAGGCTTTGCAGGAATACGCAGCTCATTATGGCCCGCTCACTTTAGACACTGCTTCTGAAAACTGCAACCGCCGGTGGGAGTGGGTTATGCAGCCATGGCCATGGGAAGGAGGATGCTAAGATATGTGGAATTATGAAAAAAGACTTCAGTTTCCAGTAAATATTAAGAAGCCGGATGCCCGGGCAGCTCAGGTGATTATCAGTCAATATGGCGGCCCTGACGGTGAAATGGGCGCTTCTATGCGGTATCTGTCTCAGCGTTTTGCCATGACAAACCGAATTGCCATGGGAACGCTTACGGATATCGGTACTGAAGAACTTGCTCACCTTGAAATGGTAGCTGCTATTGTACACCAGCTCACCCGAAATTTATCTATGGAAGAAATTGAAAAATCTGGCTTTGCACCTTATTATGTAGACCATACCGTAGGTATCTGGCCTCAGGCAGCGGGCGGCATTCCTTTTAATGCCTGTGAGTTCCAATCCAAAGGTGACCCGATTACTGATTTATTTGAAGATATGGCAGCAGATGGTGCGATTGTGTAAAGACAACATTTAATGTTTTAAAGATAGTTCCCGAACATCTGGCATACTAGTTGCCAGATGTGAGAACCTTAGAAATTCCAATGTATTTCAATAGGTACATTTTTTGTTACAGGGTCTTTTTTTCCAACCAATATGTAATCAATCAGTTTATCAACAATTTCCCTGTCTAAATGTTCAAGATTTGTATATTGCTCAATTAACTGGCGTCGATTATCACCAGCTTGAATTTTTCTTTCAATAACATCAAGCTTTTTCTGCGAATCAATTACCAGTTTTTCAAGCCTTTCTTTTTGTGTCGAGAAGTCTTTGGATAAATCCAAATAATCGAGTTCTGAAAGAATACCCTTTACCTTATCTAAATATAATTCACGGATTCCTTTTGTGTATTCTGCAATCTTTTTTTGATAAGCAGTAATTTCCAATTCCAGAGCTTCTTTTTTTTCTCGCAAGTCACTGTTGAATTGCACATTCTGTTCAAGCTCGTCTTTGTCAAGGTATTCTGAGGATAACTTATTCAGTTCATCAATCACTGCTTTCTCCAATTTGTCTACAGAAATGAAAGAGCCTATACAAGCGTCTTTTGATATATGGCGACAAGAACATTGTAAATAATGCTTGCCATGATTTTTTGATGAACGCATTGTATAACCGCAATTCATGCAACGAGCTTTTCTTGCAAACAAACCGATTGTTCCCACTATAAAAGGTTTTGCTTTTTGAGCGACCATAGCTTGAACTCTATCCCATAATTCACGTTCGATAATCGGCTTATGTGTACCCTCAACTCTGTACCATTGGTCTTTTGGTCTGGGTTTATTTTGCTTTGTTTTATAAGATACGCTGCCATATTTACCCTGTACCATATTCCCAATATACATTTCATTTACTAACATATCAGAAATATTAAAGTATTTCCATAAGGTGTTATTTTTCGTTTTCGGTTGTTTGTAACGTAACCCATGAAGTCGTTTGTATTCCGTAGGATTCGGGATTCCTCTGTCATTCAGCATACGGGCAATGGCGGTTTTTCCATACCCTTGTGAAAACAGTGTAAAAACTTCTCTGACAACTTCCGCAGCTTCTTCATCAATAATCAAATGACCTTTTAAGTCTGGGTCTTTTTTGTAACCATATAGGGCAAAAGCACCAATATGGTGTCCGTTCTTTCTTCTGTCAGTGAGTACGCTTTTTATGTTCTCTGACATATCCTCTAAGTACCATTCATTCACCAGACCGTTAATCTGTCTTGATTTCTTATTTCCCTTATTGGCAGTATCCGCATTATCAACAATACTGATGAAGCGAATACCCCAAAGAGGAAAAAGACCGTGAATATATTTTTCCACTAACTCTAATTCTCTGGTAAATCTGGATTGCGTCTTGCAGAGGACAATATCAAATTTTCGATTCTTTGCGTCCTCCAACAACCTGTTAAATTCTGGTCGTCGTCTGTCAGAACCAGTATAATCATCATCACTGTATATGTTGTAGACTTCCCAACCATGCTCTAATGAGTATTGAAGTAACATTGACTTTTGATTCTGAATACTGTTGCTGTCGTCTGTTTCTGATTGTTTGTTTCTATCTTCCTCTGATAAGCGGCAATAAATCGCAACTCTTGATTTTGATTCCATCATGTTTCGTTCTCCTTTTCAGAGAAGACGAAACAAACTATCGCTACATGATATTATTATAACATCTTGTAGGATAGTTTGTCTATCATCTGGCAGGAGTTGCCTTTCCTTTATTTTTCTCATATTGATTTATTAACTCTATCCATTTCAGAGTAAATGCTTTTGTGAATGCCGCTTTATCATAATTCTTAAAAACATTCTTGCAAACTACCTTTATATCATTTGCCATTGAACCACCTCACTACAATATATTTACAAAGTATGCAAAAATGCTTGTACGTTATGAAAGAATTTGTCTATAATATAAATAGAAAGCAATCAGATGGCTTTGGAAAGCTCCACTGGAATTTCACCATTCCCATTCTTATGGGTGAATCGCACCATGCGAGTGTATCATTATTCTGATATACGGGTCATGGCAGCAACTTTTCCAACAGTCGCTTACGGATCACTGGCGTGGTCGCTCGCTCTTATATCCCTCCTTTCATGGGTCATGGCGTTCCAGTCCGTCGGCTTACCGTATATCAAACGTATCTGATTACTTTATTCAGTTTTCAAAGAACACATTTCTAAACGGAGCTGGAATGAGGTAGTATTGCACTCCATATATTTTTGTTTATTTCACTCTGACTTCAAAACCTAGAATTGCTTTGATAAGGGCAGCTCTAATTCTGCCTTTTAGCTCCATATCGACCACAATATACATATTTCCATGTTCATCATAGAATGGACGTAAACTTGCTTTTGATATGTAAGCGTCATAGTGATTTAGTATTTTCTCTATTGCCACATTGTTGCCATCAGCAGCTAAACTGATTGTGGAGAATAGAGGACACTTTTTTGTAGACTTCATCATGTTATAATTCCTCCTCGTACATATCTCTAATGAGCTTTAGTGAACACATTCTGTTTCTATAAACAGAGTTTCTGGAAATATTCAGAATCTCTGCAATTTCTGCGTCAGGCAGTTCTAAAAAGTAGAACATCAATATAACATTGCGTCGTCTTTCACTTAATTTTTTGATTGCTTCACATAATTTCTCATCATAGACACGAACTTCTGTACCGAACACATCAAAAGAAGTAAATTCAATCGAGTATTCGTCCGTTACACCTAACTGGCATAATTCCAGCTCTGGTATTTCACAGAAAGATATTTCATGCTTTGAACGTCTGGCAAGTTCTTTGTTATAGTTCTTGACGGTTCTGCCAATCACCTTACGAACCAGACAGTCAAATTGAAGTCTTATAGCGTTCTCAAATGAAGAAGGTTTCATAATCTCACCTCCTTTCAAGTTGAAGTTGCCAAAGCGAAAAGGCTTTTTACCTCTTTCCGCACTAACACTCAACACGGAGGGAAGATTTGTAACCCAAACCAGATAAAAATTAAAAAATTTTTTTGAGTAGCAAAAAAGCACAAGGGCATATAAGAAATGCTGTTCTTGTGCTTTTAAAATTGTTCCTGTTATGCAATGTGAAAAACCACATTCAAGGGTATATTGTGCCGCTGTGAAAGCTAGGATTTTTTTGACAATAACGGATATATTGAAGATTGTCGATTATACAGGTCTTTCAATGCGGCTACCTCCCAAAGCCGCTAACCCAAAACCATTATGTTGTTTTTCTATTGATGGGAAAAGAAAAAGGCGGCTTTTCAACCGCCATCTGGAAAAAGGTATTTTGTGACACGCAAAAACGGTACTGTTGATAGCGGTTTTTTTTATTTGCCGCTAGGCAGTACATTTTCATCTTTATACGCATAACAGGAACTAGCAAACCATACTATACGTTTTTCTATACCTGTTAGAAAATCAACAGGAACAGTAAAATGTAGTGAGGTGATTAAATATGCGTAAAAAAGAAGATAAGTATGATTTCAGAGCCTTTGGTCTTGCAATCAAAGAAGCTCGTAAAAAACAAGGTCTTACCCGTGAACAGGTGGGAGCAATGATTGAGATTGACCCACGCTATTTGACAAATATTGAGAATAAGGGGCAGCACCCAAGTTTACAGGTGTTTTATGACCTTGTTCATTTGTTAAATGTATCAGCAGACGCTTTTTTCCTACCTGCTTCTGATCTGGCGAAAAGCACCAGAAGAATACAGTTGGAAAGACAGCTTGATATCTTGTCTGATAAAGATTTAGTTATCATGGAAAGCGTTGCAGACGGAATCATTAAGTCTAAGGAAGTGGATGACGACTAATCCTCCACTGTTCTTATTCAATAAAATAAGCCGATAATCTAAGAAAAATGGTCATTCTTAGTATTATCGGCTCTGCGTCTTAGCGTCTGGCTCTATAACAATTATTTGTTGTTGCCTTACATTGATTAGGCTTTCTTGTTTACATTTAGGGCAGAATAGAGGATAATTTATCAATTCCGTATCCTTTCGTATTTTTGTGCGTGTTTTATTTCTGCATATAGGGCAGTATATCCATTTTTTTGTTATCATTCGTTTCCACTCTAATATGCTATTTTATTGTAAACTCACATGCCAAATAATATGTGTCATAATCCCAATCTTTTGGAGATTCAAAATAAGAAACACTTATAATTATCCGATAATGCCCTGATGGAAGTTCACCATAAAACGAAGAAATATCATATGCTAACCTCAATCTTTCTGATGGTTTTATAATAACATCATCTTCATTGTTTTTTGACGGATCAGAAAGTTGAGTTAATTGATACCATACATCTGATTCTTCTGCTTCGATTTCAAAATAAGATTCTGAACAATGGTATTCTTTATCAGAGTTGTTTTCGATAAAAAATGTCGCATTCTCTAAGTTAAAATCCCATTTTTTATCTAACGTAATTTCAACATCTGATAAAGAATTGATTTCTTCTTCATTTTCATAAGGCGAAACCTCGTAATATTCTTTTAAATTTTGTGGAAATACATTTTCCTCATTTTGTGATGAATTGCACCCAGATAAAATGCTTACGACTATTACTAAAATTATGCAGATACATTTTTTCATTTTTAAAACCTCCTCGATAAATGTTCAGTCCAATTATATGAAGCAAATATCTATTTTTCATCAACATCTATGATTTTTATCCAAGCTGTAACACACGCTCCACCCTTATCATTATTCGCAATTTTCAATGTACCTCCATGCCTTTCACACAATATTTTACAAATATTTAATCCTAAACCCAAATGTTCAGTCGTAGTGTCTTGCGATGATTTGTAAAACGGTAATGTCACACGCTCTATATCACTATCCTTAAAACCGCAGCCATCATCAGAGACGGAAATCAATAAATATTGTTTTTTCATACTAATGTCAATATCTATCATTGAATTAGCATATCTAATACTATTAGATAATAAATTTTCATAAAGCTGTATAACAATATCAAGATTGATAAATAGGTTTTCGTTATTATTACAGTTTGTCTTAATAGAGTATTTTATGTCCGTACAAAGCAGTTCTGTTGTATCTGACAAAGATTTTAATAGTAACCTATCTTGTAAAAATATTGATTTAACATTGATACAATATCTTTTTCGTCGTCTACAATTAAAATACTCTGTGCCATAATTCGTTCCTCCTTAGTTAGTATATCTTATCATGAAAAAAACAATTTTTTAACAACTTTTATCTATTACATGGGTGTGACTATTAATTTGATATTTTATATTGATTACAATGTTGCATTTTCATATCCATTCAAACAATAACGCATTTTACCTGCTGCAATTATTATAATCCCTTAAATTAATTGTAACAACTTCAATAATCAGCTTACAAACTATACCTCGGTATGATTTGTAAGCCTTTCTTCATGCTATCCTACAACCTTCCAGTTACCGCCTGTCTTTTCCAGTACCAAATCAAACTGTGAAATCTGTGTTGCTTTCGTTCTCTGGTCGAGATACTTCACCGATACCGAAACTTTGACCTGTTCCCCATCTTTAATGAAGATAGGATTTACAAGCTCTGAAAACAAATATTCACAGTTTACAGGTTCAAGCACATTGCCAGATACATAATAGGCAAGCTCTTTTTCCGTAGCGGTAGGGTACAGCTTAAAGAATGTTTCCAAAAACTCTGTCACTTCCTCCGTAGTGGCAGCGTCCACCGTTCCGTCAGATTCCTTTGTTTTTGGTTCATAGCCGGATTTTGTCGGTATGCTGCTGATGGTCGGATTTTGTGTGATAACCATGTTACCGTCACTATCTACATGAACCACTACCATGTAAGCGGAAGTATAGCCGATTGACGTTTCACCCTCCGTTACCGTCTGATCTACAGAGTAGACAACGGTAAAGTCGTCCGTTCCAGCCTGTTCTATATCCCATATTTTTACGTCTGTAACCGCCACACTCGTGGGTATATCCTGTCTTACCGTATCGACATTCAAATCCTGCAAGCTTTTAGTCAGATAGTTGTTGATTGCCACAGTTCTTTTATCAATGGATTCCTGCGTGTTGCTCCAAGAATAGTAGGACTTCGCAAATGCCTTGACAAAGTTTTCTATCCTGTTGCTATCGACAATACGCTGTTCAATGACTTCTTTTTCATGTACAGTGTGCATATCAATGGTGGTGAAATTCTTATACACCCCAAAGCTGACGCTTGTAATCAGCACCAACCATAAGGCAATCACAGTTTTCTTGTGTGTGCCGACTTTCATCACAGGCACTTTTTTCTCTTTTTTCGGTTTTGATTCCTTGTCCTTTTTCTTAAATATCATAGTACCATTTCCTTTCTATTTTGATTTTACCCGACCAGCACCAATCAAGTGTTTCTGCCAGTACGGGCTTGTTAAATCTGCATATCCAATAGGGTCGCCAGCGTGATACATTCTGTTGTTTCCTGCATAGATTCCCACATGGGTGACATACGTTCCAGAATTATAAGTGGAGTGAAAGAATACCAAGTCACCAGCTTTCGCCTGTGACAGCGGTATGTGCTGCGTAGCGTCATACTGTGCCTGTGCGGTACGAGGTAGACTGATACCAGCTTTCCCATAGCACCAAGACGTAAGACCAGAACAGTCAAAGCTGGTGTTTGGATTGCTGCCGCCAAAGACATACTTCCAGCCTTGATACTTCAATGCTTCTTTGAAGATTGCCTGTGCGGTAGCGTCACTGAAACTGGGAACAGCTAAATACTGGTTCACCAGACGGACATAGAACATATTTCCGTACTTATAACGCCAGCCGCCATTTTCCTTAATGGAAATCTCATTCTTATAGGTGACTTTGACACCGCCCGATTTGTCTTTAGCGAAACTGACAGCCAGTTCAAAAGTGTACTTTTTTCCATGCTTCGCCACATAGTCAATGAAGCCACCGCCATAGTTATAGGCTTGTACCACTGTGTCAATGTCACAGCCTTTTGCTTCTGCGGATTTTAAAAGCTCCGAGAAGTATTTACACCCCTGTTTGATGGATTCCTCCGTCGAGAGGGAATTAGGCGGCAACCCCATTGATTCTGACGACTGCATGACGTCCGTAGCTGTACCGCCAGATTCCACCTGCATGATGGCAAGCAGATAGTTCACATAGTCCGAGATTCCGTATTCTTTCGCATATTTTTCTACCGTCGGTTGATGTTTCAGCACTTCCTCTGACAGATTCAGTCCAGAAAAATCAAAGTAGGAAGTGCTGTTTTCTTCATCATCTGCGGTCACGATAAACAGGAACAGAAGCAGACTGATAATCACCGTGAAAATCCCACCGAACACAGCGAAGTGTCTTAGCTTCATTTCTTACCGCCTTTCCTGCTGGTCGTTTTCTTCACGGTTGATGGATTTGTGGTCTTTTTCTGTATGGTCTTTGTCTGCTTCTGGTGTTGCACGGTCTGACGGACAGATTGTTTCATAGCTGCTGTTGAATCCTGTTTTACAGTTGGAGAGGATTCTCTGACAACCTGCGTCCTCACGTTATCCTGCTGTTTCGTAACAGGCTCTTTCTTTACAGAGGATTGCTCCCTTGTAACAGCAGGACGTTCCTTGACCGTTTGCTCCTGCTTAGAAGCTGCCGCCTGTGGAGCTGTTTTTGCAGATACAGGCGTTGTCACTGGTCCCTCATGCACAGGAGCAGTTCCTTTTGTCACTGATCCTGTGCTTTCTTTCGCTTTATCCAGTTCCATACGTTTTTCCGCAACCATCTGTCTGTGATTATCCTGTTTCTCTGCATGACCCTGTTTTCTGGTCGCATTTTCCTCCACAATGCCACGCTTGAAGTCTGATACATTTTCCTGTATCTGGTTTACGCCGCTATGTACTGCATACTGTGCCTGTATCGGCATATCCTTGACCTGTTGTCTAATGGATTTTGCCTTATCTTTCAAGCCGTCTTTACCATCAAGCACTGCACCGACTTTCGCACCAGCACGTTTCCCAAAAGTGGAAGTATCAGAAGCGGTGTCATGGTGGTGTTGTATCATAAAAGTTGACACCCTATTCTCAAGGATTTTGATATATAATC
>ENA-UACD01000185-UACD01000185.1-human-gut-metagenome-genome-assembly--contig:-NODE-185-length-26626-cov-11.219262_pt1 | contig 26626 bp, 18 predicted proteins | sample MGYA00243882_ERZ654231 | MGnify/ENA primary metagenome ERZ654231 (study PRJEB26926, sample SAMN06165158) | human gut metagenome | biome: ENVO:00009003; feature: ENVO:2100002; material: ENVO:00002003...
CAGCAACTTTAGGAACTAAGAACTGCTCAGTTGTATTTTCAGAAAGGTTTTCATAACTTACTACCTCAGCACCTTCTGGATCTGTGAAGTAACCTTTTTCAGGATCTACATTGAAGTAAACATTAACAGTTCTTTCAGCCTCAGGGATTTCTTCAAATACGGCTTCAATTGTTGCATATCCCTGGTTGGAACCTTCTGGAAAATGAGCAAGACCGGTAACACCGAAGGTAGATGCATTTGCATCCCATTCGATTACGTCAGCCCCCTGACCTTTCCAGCCTACAAATCTGTAACCTTCTTTGGCAGCAACTTTAGGAACTAAGAACTGCTCAGTTGTATTTTCAGAAAGGTTTTCATAGCTTACTACTTCAGCACCTTCTGGATCTGTGAAGTAACCCTTTTCAGAATCTACATTGAAGTAAACATTAACAGTTCTTTCAGCCTCAGGAATTTCTTCAAACTGAGCTTCCAGAGAAATATCACAGTTGTTGGAACCATCGGCAAAGTTTGCCAGATCTTTGATACCGCCAAGTTCAAATGCAGTAGCATCTAAAACGATTTCATCCTTACCAGTGCCTTTCCAGCCGGTAAATACATAACCCTCTTTAGCTTCTACTTCAGGAAGAGCAATCTTGTCCTCAGTAAGATTCTGGAAAGATTCTGTTTCAGCCTCCGGATTGTCTTTAAACTGGCCTTTGTCAGTATTCAGTGAGAAATACACATTAACAGTTTTCTCAGCCTCAGGAATTTTTTCAAACTGAGCTTCCAGAGAAATAAGACCAGTGTCTAAACTGCCAGCAAAGTTTGCCAGGTCTTTGATACCACCAAGTTCAAATGCAGTAGCATCTAAAACAATTTCATCTTTACCGGTGCCTTTCCAACCAGTAAATACATAACCTTCTTTTGCTTCTACTTTAGGAAGAACAAGAGAATCTTCTGTAACATTTTCATAGGAAATCATAGATGCTTCTTCATTATCTACGAATTGTCCCTGATCTTGATTAAGAGAGAAATAAATATTAACCTTCTTTTCTACTACAGGTTCTTTTTCATATTTTGCAGTTAAAGTTACATTTCCCTGACCCTGATAGAAAAATGCTAACTCACTTGGAATAAATGTAGTAGTAGAGGCATCTAAGGAAGAGTCTTGTTTTCCAGATACTGTCCATCCTACAAAGTTGTAACCTTCTTTTGCTGTAATGGATGGAATATCACAAGATTCACCTTCTAATAAAGTTTTAGTAATAGTTGGAGTGGATGCATCATTTGTAAAGTAACCATTATCACCTGCATTAAAGTTTGTATTTACAAATTTTTTTACAGGAGTAGTCTCTTTAGCAAATTGAGCTTCAACAGTAATTGTACCTCCTGCATTAATTGCAAACATGTCTACTTTAGCAGTAACAGTATTTCCACTAACGGTAGCTTCATATTTACTACCAGTTGTGTTAGTTATTTTCCAGCCAGTGAATTTATATCCTTCATTGGCTTGAACAGAAGGCAATGTAGCTGTATATGTAGTAGAAAATATGCCAGCATTTCCTTCTAATTTTATTTTTGTGTTACCGTTTACACTGCCCTTGTCAGAATCAACAGATACTTCAGCAAATATGTTGGCTGCGGCTTTAGTTGATTGTTCATTTGACTTGGTTTCCTGCTCAGCAGCCTTTTCTGCATCAGTAGCTTTCGCTGCATTATCAGATGTTTCTGCATTAGCAGTAGTTGTGTCGGCAGCTTTTTCTTCTTTCGTTTTTTCTGCTGTTTGTTCGGCTGTTTGTTCTGTAGCAGCCTTATCGGGTACTGCTGCAAGTGCGCTTACAGTATTCCCACCAACCAAAGCAGTAGACAAACAAAGAGCAAAAAGTCTTGCCATTACTTGTTTCTTCTTCATTGGTCTTATCCTCGCTTTCTGGAAAAATAACTTTTATAACTTTGCACGCAAGATTGCGTAGATACGATGATGTAATACGTACAAGTTACATAATATAATGATAAAATTATTTCTATTAAATGTCAATGAAAAGACTTAAAACTTTATGAGTTTTCAATAGATTTGTTAGTAATTGTAAGAATAGAATAATTTTCTTGGGGTATTATTCCGGGAAAGATAAAGTAAATAGTAGAAAGTATATAAAAATTAGGGGGTACTATGTGGCAGACTAACGATAAAGAAATTTTTATGATATATGCTGTATAAGTTACTTTTAAGAAAAGTATTTCCCCCAACCCACTTGACACCCCCAATCATGACCAGTATAATGAACTCATATCTGTAAAAACATAGATGGAGACAGTATTTCACTGGCAAACGTTTCAGCGAACCGGAGAAGGTGCAAGCCCGGTACCAGTAGCGGTGAAAGAAAATCACTCCGGAGTTGCTCTCTGAAAGTTGTTCTTTGAACCAAGTAGGAGACGCCGGCTTTTCCTCCGTTAAAGGGAACGCATATAAAAGCACAAGTGCTTCGTATGTTGTAAGAGGTGGTATAACGAAAGCGTATTCTATAGCTCTCGTCCTGTTACAGGACGGGAGCTTTTTTAACGCACTGCAACGGAACAGAAAGGAGAAAATTATGTATCAAAAAGTAAGTACAGACTTAAATTTCGTACAGCGTGAAAAAGAAGTTGAGAAATTCTGGAAAGACAATAACATTTTTAAGAAAAGCATGGAACAGAAAAAACAGGGCGAAACCTATACCTTCTATGACGGACCGCCAACAGCAAATGGAAAACCTCATATCGGACACGTTCTGACCCGTGTTATCAAGGATATGATTCCAAGATATCGTACTATGAAGGGCAAAATGGTTCCGCGTAAGGCCGGATGGGATACACATGGACTTCCTGTAGAACTGGAAGTAGAGAAATTACTGGGATTAGATGGAAAAGAGCAGATTGAAGAATATGGTCTGATTCCATTTATCGATAAATGTAAAGAAAGCGTCTGGAAATACAAAGGAATGTGGGAAGATTTCTCATCCACTGTTGGTTTCTGGGCAGATATGGACAATCCATATGTTACTTACGATGACAATTATATCGAGTCTGAGTGGTGGGCATTAAAAGAAATCTGGAACAAAGGACTGTTATACAAAGGTTTCAAGATTGTTCCATATTGTCCACGTTGTGGAACCCCTCTTTCTGCACAGGAAGTTGCACAGGGATATAAGGATGTAAAAGAACGCTCTGCAGTAGCACGTTTCAAAGTGGTTGGAGAAGATGCTTATATTCTGGCATGGACCACTACACCTTGGACCCTGCCTTCTAACGTTGCACTCTGTGTAAATCCAGATGAGCAGTATGTAAAGGTAAAGGCAGCAGACGGATATACCTACTACATGGCAGAAGCACTGCTTGACACAGTTCTTGGAAGTCTGGAAAGGGAAGAAGGAACACCTGCATATGAAGTTCTGGAAACTTATGTGGGAAAAGATTTGGAATATAAAGAATATGAACCATTATATAATTTCAAAAAGCTGGATAAAAAAGCCCATTACGTTGTGTGCGATACTTATGTAACCCTGACAGATGGTACAGGTGTGGTTCATATTGCACCTGCATTTGGTGAGGACGATAGTAAGGTAGGAAGAAAATATGACCTTCCATTCCTGCAGTTAGTTGATGAAAAAGGTGAAATGACCAAAGAAACTAAATGGGCCGGTACTTTCTGCAAGAAAGCAGACCCGGAAGTGTTGAAGGATTTGGATGAGAGAGGCTTATTATTCTCTGCACCGAAATTTGAGCATAGCTATCCACACTGCTGGAGATGTGATACACCGCTTATTTATTATGCAAGAGAGTCCTGGTTTATTAAAATGACTGCGGTAAAGGATGACTTAATCCGCAACAATAATACCATTAACTGGATTCCGGAAAGCATTGGTAAAGGACGTTTCGGCGACTGGCTGGAAAATGTACAGGACTGGGGTATCAGCCGTAACCGTTACTGGGGTACACCATTAAATGTTTGGGAATGTGAGTGCGGACATATGCATTCCATTGGAAGCCGCCAGGAGCTTTATGAAATGAGCGGAAACGAAGCTGCCAAGACCGTAGAACTTCACAGACCATATATTGATGAAATCACCATCAAATGTCCAAAATGTGGAAAAGAAATGCACAGAGTACCAGAAGTAATTGACTGCTGGTTTGACTCAGGTGCCATGCCTTTTGCACAGCATCATTATCCATTTGAAAATCAGGATTTATTTGAACAGCAGTTCCCGGCAGACTTTATTTCTGAGGCAGTAGACCAGACCCGTGGATGGTTCTATTCTCTTCTGGCAGAGTCTACCCTGTTGTTTAACAAGGCGCCTTATAAGAATGTTATCGTTCTTGGCCATGTACAGGATGAAAATGGTCAGAAAATGAGTAAGTCCAAAGGAAATGCAGTTGACCCATTTGATGCTCTGGAAAAATACGGAGCAGATGCTATCCGCTGGTATTTCTATGTAAACAGCGCTCCATGGCTGCCAAACCGTTTCCATGGCAAGGCAGTACAGGAAGGACAGCGTAAATTCATGGGAACCTTGTGGAATACTTATGCATTCTTTGTGCTGTATGCGAATATTGATGAATTTGACGCAACAAAATATACATTAGAGTATGATAAACTTCCGGTTATGGATAAATGGCTACTTTCTAAGCTAAATACCGTAGTAAAAGCAGTAGATGAGAATCTGGCAAATTATAAGATTCCAGAGACAGCAAGAGCTCTTCAGGAATTTGTAGACGATATGAGTAACTGGTATGTAAGAAGAAGCCGTGAACGTTTCTGGGCAAAAGGCATGGAGCAGGATAAGATTAACGCTTATATGACCCTGTATACAGCCCTGGTTACTATTTCCAAGGCAGCAGCGCCTATGGTTCCGTTTATGACAGAAGAAATCTACCAGAACCTGGTAAGAAGCATTGACAAAAATGCGCCGGAAAGTATTCATCTTTGTGACTTCCCAGAGGTTCAGGAAGCATGGATTGATAAAGAATTAGAAGAAAACATGGATGATTTACTGAAAGTGGTTGTTATGGGCCGCGCCTGCAGAAATACAGCAAACATCAAGAACCGCCAGCCAATCGGTAAAATGTTTGTGAAAGCGCCATTTGAATTGTCCCAGTTCTATAAGGAAATTATTGAGGATGAATTGAATGTGAAGGAAATGACTTTCACAGAGGATGTGAGAGATTTCACTTCTTACAGCTTTAAACCTCAGTTAAAAACAGTAGGACCGAAATATGGTAAATTCCTGGGCGGTATCAAGACTGCATTAGCAGAGCTGGATGGCAACAAGGCTATGGATGAGCTGAAGGCAGCAGGTGAGCTGAAACTTGACATAAACGGACAGGAAATTGTATTATTAGAGAGTGATTTGCTGATTGATACAGCGCAGATGGAGGGGTATGTATCAGAGTCTGATAACGACATTACAGTTGTGCTGGATACAAACCTGACGCCGGAACTTCTGGAAGAAGGATTTGTACGTGAAATTATCAGCAAAATCCAGACCATGCGTAAAGAGGCTGACTTTGAAGTGACTGATAAGATTGTTGTTTCGCTGGAAGGAAATCAAGTGATTGAAGGTATTTTCCGCGTACATGAAGCTGAGATTAAGTCAGAGGTACTGGCAGAAGAAGTTGTGTACAATGAGGTAAAAGGTTATACCAAAGAGTGGAAAATCAATTCCGAAAGCGTTACATTTGGCGTGGAAAAATTCTCATGAAACCTGTAGGAGGGAAACGAGATGTTAGATCATCATTTCAAAAAAGAGGAATTTAAAGAAAGCGTTAAAGAAAATGTAAAAATGCTTTACAGAAAGACCATTGAGGAGGCTACTCAGGAACAGGTTTTCCAGGCAGTGTCTTTGGCTGTAAAGGATGTTGTCATTGACAACTGGCTTCTAACACAAAAGCAGTATGAAAAAGATGACCCGAAAATCGTATACTATTTATCCATGGAGTTCCTGATGGGCCGTGCCCTGGGAAATAACCTGATTAACTTATGTGCATATAACGAAGTAAAAGAAGCCCTGGATGAATTAGGATTTGACTTAAATACCATTGAGGATCAGGAGCCGGATCCAGCTCTTGGAAATGGAGGTCTGGGAAGACTGGCAGCATGTTTCCTGGATTCTCTGGCAACATTAGGATACTGTGCATATGGCTGTGGTATTCGTTACCGTTACGGTTTATTCAAACAGAAAATTGAAAACGGTTATCAAGTGGAAGTTCCGGACAACTGGTTAAAGAATGGTTATCCATTTGAACTGCGTCGTCCTGAATATGCAAAAGAAGTAAAATTCGGTGGATACGTAAGAGTAGAATATGACCACGCAACAGGCAGAAATCGTTTCGTACAGGAAGGCTATCAGTCTGTCCGCGCGGTTCCATATGATATGCCAATCGTTGGTTACAACAATAAGATTGTCAACACACTGCGTATATGGGATGCAGAAGCAATCAATGACTTCCAGTTAGACCTGTTCGACAAAGGTGAATACCACAAAGCAGTAGAGCGGGAAAACCTGGCAAAAAATATCGTAGAAGTTCTGTATCCAAATGATAACCACTATGCAGGAAAAGAACTTCGTCTGAAACAGCAGTATTTCTTCATTTCTGCAAGTATTCAGGCTGCAATTGAAAAATTTAAGAAATCCCATAGTGACCTTCATGACCTGCCGAAGAAAGTAACCTTCCAGTTAAATGATACACATCCAACTATGACTGTTGCGGAACTTATGAGAATTCTCATTGACGAAGAAGGCATGGAATGGGATGAAGCATGGGATATCACAACACATACCTGTGCATATACAAACCATACCATTATGGCAGAAGCTCTGGAAAAATGGCCAATCGAGCTGTTCTCCAAACTGCTTCCTCGTGTATATCAGATTATTGAAGAAATCAACAGAAGATTCCTGTTGGAAATCCAGCAGAAATATCCTGGAAATCAGGAAAAAATCAAGAAAATGGCAATCATTTATGATGGCCAGGTGAAGATGGCCCACCTTGCTATTGCAGGCGGTTATTCTGTAAACGGTGTTGCACAGCTTCACACAGAAATTCTGAAGAAACAGGAATTAAAAGATTTCTATGAAATGTATCCTGAAAAATTCAACAATAAGACAAACGGTATTACCCAGAGACGTTTCCTGCTTCACGGAAACCCACTTCTGGCAGACTGGATTACAGAGCATATTGGTGATGGCTGGATTACCAACCTTCCAGAACTTGCAAAACTGAAAGTTTATGCAGATGACAAGAAGGCACAGCAGGAATTCATGAACATCAAATACCGTAACAAAGTACGTCTTGCTAAGTACATTCTGGAGCACAACGGAATCGAAGTAAATCCGAACTCCATCTTTGACGTACAGGTTAAGAGACTTCATGAGTACAAACGCCAGCTTATGAACATCCTTCACGTTATGTACCTGTACAATAAGATTAAAGAACATCCGGAAATGCCGTTCTATCCAAGAACCTTTATCTTCGGTGCAAAGGCAGCAGCAGGATATAGACGCGCTAAACAGACCATTAAGCTGATCAACGCAGTAGCAGATGTAATCAACAACGATGCTTCCATTGATGGAAAGATTAAAGTTGTATTTATTGAAAACTACCGTGTATCCAATGCAGAGATGATTTTTGCAGCAGCAGATGTTTCTGAGCAGATTTCTACAGCAAGTAAAGAAGCTTCAGGAACAGGTAACATGAAATTCATGTTAAATGGTGCTCCAACAATCGGTACTATGGACGGTGCTAACGTGGAAATCGTAGAAGAAGTAGGTGCTGAAAATGCATTTATCTTCGGTCTTTCTTCTGACGAAGTTATCAACTATGAAAACCATGGCGGATATGACCCAATGCAGTATTTCAACAACGATCCTGACATCAGAAATGTATTGATGCAGTTAATCAACGGAACTTACTCCCATGGAGATTTCAATATGTTCCGTGAAATCTATGATTCTCTGTTGAATACAAAATGCAGTGACAGAGCAGATACTTACTTTATCCTGGCTGACTTCAAGTCTTATGCAGCAGCACAGGAAAAAGTAGAAGAAGCTTACAGAGACGAAGAAAGATGGGCTAAGATGGCACTTCTGAACACTGCTTGCTCCGGTAAGTTTACTTCTGACAGAACCATCCAGCAGTATGTAGATGAAATCTGGCATCTGGACAAGGTTGTTATTGGAAAATAAGAACTGAATAAAAGGTAAAATGACAGAGCTGTCGCACTGAGTAGTTTTTCAGTGTGGCGGCTCTGTTTGTGTTGGAGGATGGAATTATGCGGTAGGCACAGCCTGAAATATCTGCTACAATAGAAATGTAACAGCAAAACATAGGGATATGGGGGTCATGAATATGGGAAGCTACTTAAATCCAGGAAGTTCTATTTTTAAAATGGAATTAAATTCACAAATTTATATAGATAAAAGCAGATTGATTGAAGCTACGAACAAAAGTATGAATACCATGCAGAGATTTGTCTGTGTCAGCCGCCCAAGACGTTTCGGAAAGTCCATGGCAGCAGATATGCTTGCATCCTATTATGGAAGAAACGAGAATACAGAAGAATTATTTGGACAGTTAAAAATTAGCAAATGCAGTACGTATAAAAAACATCTCAATCAGTATGATGTGATAAAAGTCAATATGCAGGAATTTTTGAGCCAGACCCATAGTGTGGCGGAGATGCTACAGATGTTAAAGACATATTTGCTCTTTGAGCTTCTGGAAGATTTTCATGACATGCGTTTTAGAAACGAAAAAGATCTGGTACAGGTTATGAAAGATATCTACACCAGGACAGAGCGGCCTTTTGTGATTCTGATTGACGAGTGGGATTGTCTGTTCCGGGAGTATCAGAAAGATCAGGATGCACAGAAACAATACCTGGACTTTTTAAGAGTATGGTTAAAAGATAAAGAATATGTAGCATTGGCCTACATGACTGGTATTTTGCCTGTAAAAAAATATGGAACCCATTCTGCTTTAAATATGTTTACAGAGTATTCCATGACAGATCCTGGAAATCTGGCAGAATACTTTGGGTTTACAGAAGATGAGGTAGAAAAATTATGTGAAGAATACGGGATGGATTTTCAGGAAGCAAAGGCGTGGTATGATGGATATGGCTTAGTAAGTCATGAGAAAAACGGTGATACTCATTATTCTATGTATAGCCCAAAATCGGTAGTAGAAGCTATGCTCAGACATAAATTTGGAACCTACTGGAATCAGACAGAGACCTATGAAGCATTAAAACGATATATCCAGATGGATATGGATGGGTTGAAGAGTGATGTAGTACAGATGCTGGCAGGAAAAAGTATTCATATCAATACAGGAACGTTCAGCAATGATATGACTACTTTTGCAAACAAAGACGATATCCTGACTCTTCTGGTACATCTGGGATATTTGACTTATAATAGTTTGGAAGAAAGCGTTAGAATCCCCAATAAAGAGGTTTCACAGGAATATGTGAATGCTATCAGTACCATGAATTGGCATGAGGTGATAGATTCTGTAGAAGCTTCAAGAAAACTTCTAGAGGCACTGTGGAATTTAGATGGTGAGGCAGTGGCCAGGGGGATTGATAAAGCACACAGAGAAATTTCAATCCTTCAGTATAACGATGAAAACTCTTTAAGCTGTACTATTAGTCTGGCATTTTATTTTGCAAGAGAGTACTATACCATTGTCCGTGAATTACCGGCAGGGAAAGGATTTGCAGATTTATGCTTTATTCCAAGAATGCTACATTCAGATAAACCTGCCGTAGTGATTGAATTAAAGTGGGATAAAAATGCAAAAGGTGCTATTAGTCAAATTAAAGAAAAACAGTATATAGAAGCGCTAAAAGATTACAGTGGGAATCTTTTGCTGGCAGGAATTAATTACGATAAAAAAACAAAAAAGCATACGTGTGTGATTGAGAAGATGAGAAAAGAGTATTCCAAGAATCCTTCGTGAATGTATAGAATATGGGTTGCCGGAACCACAGTTAATAGATTTCGATGGTGATTTTAGGGTGAATATGTATCGGAAACAGGAGAAAGCAAGTTCTGCAGAAACTACCCAAACTATGGAAAACCCTACCCAAAGTTCTGCAGAAACTACCCAAACTATAGAAAATCCTACCCAAAGTTTGACTGAAACTACCCAAACCATAGATTTTCAATTCACAGAGAAGGATAAAGAGGTATTAAAAGTAATTCAACAAAACCCGGAATTGACACAAAGAGAAATGGCTTTGGAACTTGGATGGTCTGTGGATAGAGTGAAATATTATTTAAATAAAATGAAAAAATTACAGGTGATTAAGCGAGTGGGAAGTAGCCATAAGGGGCATTGGGAGATACTGAGATAGGATTTGCTATATGAGGGAATGGAGAACTAGGGTAAATACACTGAAAATTCATATTCAATCCGTAAGAACGGGGTAAATATATCACCTAAGTGTATTTAGCACCCCGTTATGGGGCAAAGAAACATAAATTTGAGCGTATTTGCCCCGGATTTTTGCATTTTTCAAGAATTCTGGGGTGTTTTTAAATGGTGAATGCTATTTTTGTCCCCAGCCGGGGCAAAAAACAAAGTTTCTGTACCACATTGCCCTTTAAGCCAAGAGCAGCAAAAAGCAGCAACTCTCCACGCCGCATTTCCTTTAATTTTTGAAATCTCCCTCTTGACAAATCCCCCCAAAATAAATAAAATATCAATCAGTTAGAAGATGCTAACCGCGTGCATATGAGTCAACTAGACGAATCAAGCTCACAAGAACTTAAGAGTTCTATTTTTTTACCACATGAATTAGAGAAAGCTAACTAAAGAATGGATTAACTAACTAATCAATAATTAAAAGAGTAACTACAAATTGGAGGATAAAACATTGATGATTCATAAAAGACTAATCTCTACAGTGAGCCACACCAGGAAATATATTGCTGCCAATGTGGCGGTTCAGTGGGTTTCCTTATGGGCCAATATTATACTGTTGCAAATGGTTACATGGTTCTTGGGGGAATTATTTTATGGCAGGGCAGAGAAGAGAACTTTTCTTATTGTAGCTTTGCATGCCATTGGGGCAATTTTTGTGCGTATGGTCTGTTTCGTGCTATCCAGCCGTATGAGCTTTCTTTCCTCAAAATCAGTGAAACAGGTTTTGCGTGAGAAAATTTATGGAAAACTTTTAAGGCTTGGCGTCTCTTACAAGGAGAATGTCCGCTCCTCAGAGGTTGTCCAGGTAGCGGTAGAAGGTGTTGACCAGTTGGAAACTTATTTTGGGTCATACCTGCCCCAGTTTTTCTATGCAGTCCTGGCTCCGGTGACGCTGTTTTTGGTATTGCTTCCTGTAAGCTGGGTTTCTGCAGTGGTACTTTTGTGCTGCGTGCCGCTGATTCCCATTTCCATTGCAGCGGTTCAGACCTGGGCGAAGAAGCTGCTGTCAAAATATTGGGGGCAGTACACTGCTTTGGGAGATACCTTTCTGGAAAACCTTCAGGGGCTGACTACCTTGAAGATTTATCAGGCAGATGAACGCAGACAGGAAGAGATGAACCGGGAGGCAGAAAATTTCCGTAAAATCACCATGAAGGTTCTGACCATGCAGTTAAATTCCATTACCATTATGGATTTGATGGCGTATGGAGGGGCTGCTCTTGGAGGGATTTTGACAGTGAGACAGTTTTTGAACGGGGAAATTCTTCTAAGTGAGTGCTTATTTATTATTTTGCTGGCAGCAGACTTTTTCCTGCCTATGCGTTTACTTGGAAGCTTCTTCCACATTGCCATGAACGGAATGGCTGCCAGTGATAAGATTTTTAAATTGCTGGATTTGCCGGAGCCGGTGAAGGGGACAAAAGAAATCTCCCAAGAGAGTGGTTTGTGCTGCAGGGATTTGACTTTTGCATATGAAAAGGAGCGTCCTATTTTGAAACAAATCAGTCTTTCGGCCAAGAAAGGGGATTTTGTCGCCATTGTAGGAGAAAGCGGCTGCGGCAAATCCACACTGGCATCTATCTTTACGGGAAAAAATCGGAATTATCAGGGTGAGGTTCTGTTTGGAGGGGCGCAGGGTGTTCCGCTTGCTGAAATTTCAGAGGAAAGCCTGTTAGAGCAGATTACTTATGTGGGACATGCAGGATATCTTTTTAGAGGAACAGTGAGAGAGAACCTGCTTCTGGCGAAACCGGATGGAACAGATGAAGAATTCTGGCAGGTACTGGAACAGATGAAACTGGCTGATTTCCTGAGAAGTGAGCAGGGACTGGATACCATGCTTGCAGAAAAGGGGTCGAACTTTTCCGGCGGACAGTGTCAGCGTCTGGTTATGGCAAGGGCGCTTTTGCATGACAGTGCTGTGTATATTTTTGATGAAGCAACCTCCAATATTGATGCAGAGAGTGAAAATGATATTATGGAGCAGATTTATCAGATGAAAGGAAAGAAAACCGTATTGCTGATTTCCCACCGATTAGCCAATGTGACAGCCGCGGATAAAATTTATGTGCTGGAACAGGGAAAAATAGCAGAGCAGGGAAATCATGAAACCCTCATTACTCAAAATGGAAGCTATGCAAAATTATGGAACACCCAGCAGAAGCTGGAGGATTACAGAAAGGAGAAGGCATCATGAAAAAACGAAATCACTGGAAGCTGATGCTACAGTTGTCAGGATTAGTAAAACCTTTAAGCGGATATATGGTTCTGGCTGTGCTTATGGGACTGGCAGGACATTTATGTGCGACTTTCATTACAGTGTTTGCAGGCTTTGCTCTGCTGGCGGGTCTGGGTGAGCCTGTTCCTGTGAGTATCACTCTGCTTTTTATATGCATGGGAGGGTTTGCCATCATGCGTGGAATCCTGCGGTATGGGGAACAGGCCTGCAACCATTTTATTGCCTTTAAACTCCTGGCGCTTATAAGGGATAAAGTCTTTTTGGCTTTGCGCCGCCTGTGTCCTGCCAAGCTGGAAGGAAAAGAGAAGGGCAGCCTGATTTCTGTTATTACATCAGACATTGAGCTTTTGGAGGTGTTTTATGCTCATACGATTTCCCCGGCTTTGATAGCCCTGTTGTTTTGTACAGGAATCAGCCTGTTTCTTGGCAGTTATCATCCTGTTTTGGGGATTTTGGCAATGGTTTTCTTTCTGATTGTAGGAATTGTTATTCCTATGGCAGTGTCTGGGCTTAACGGACAGGCAGGAATGCGTTTTCGAACTATGAGTGGCAGCCTCAGCAGCTTTGTCCTGGACAGTCTGAGAGGGCTGCCGGAAATTCTTCAGTATCATGCAGGAGATAAAAGGATGAAGGAAATGAGGGAGCAAACAGAAGCCCTCTGTATAGAAGAAGCCAGGATGAAAAAGCTTTCCGGGTGGAATACAGCGGTGACGAATACGGTTATCTGGGTGGCAGACCTGGCAATGCTTTTTGTTTCTGCCTGGCTGTTTTGGAATGGAATGGTAGAGTTTGAAGGCGTGGTGATTTCCACGTTGACCTTAATGAGCAGCTTTGGACCTGTAGTTGCCCTGGCGGCTCTTGGCAGTACCTTGCAAAATACTTTTGCAGCGGGCAACAGGGTGCTGGATATTTTGGAAGAACTTCCTGTGACAGAAGAAATCAAGGGAAGGGAGACCATAGAATTTTCTGGCGCAGGGGCAGAAAAAGTAAGTTTTTCTTATGGGCAGGAAGAGATTTTGCATAAGGTTTCTCTGGACATTCCAAGAGGCGCGGTTGTTGGGATTCAGGGAAAAAGCGGAAGTGGAAAGTCTACACTATTGAAGCTGTTTATGCGGTTTTGGGAGACCGGGAAAGGTGAAGTGAAGATTTCCGGCTGCTCTGTGGACAAGATAAACACTGCAAATCTGCGGAATATGGAGAGTTTTATGACTCAGGAAACTCATCTGTTTCACGACAGCATTGCGGATAATCTGAGGATAGCCAAACCAGATGCCTCCCAGGAGGAGCTGGAACAAGCCTGCAAAAAGGCTTCTGTACACGATTTTATTATGAGTCTGCCAAAGGGATATGATACTTTGGTGGGAGAGCTTGGAGATACCTTGTCAGGAGGAGAGAAACAGAGACTGGGACTGGCCAGAGCCTTTCTTCATGACGCGCCGTTTATGCTGCTGGATGAGCCAACCTCCAATCTGGATAGTTTAAATGAGGCAGTGATTTTGAAATCCCTTTATGAAGAACGCAAAGGAAAAACCGTGGTGCTGGTATCTCACAGAAAATCTACCATGGGAATTGCAGACAGAGTATATTCTGTAGAACACGGGAGGATGAGTTAATGAATGTGAAAAAAATCAGTTATATGGCAATAGGCAGTATTTCTCTGGCGCTTGGCGCTTTGGGGGCAGTTCTGCCTTTGCTGCCGGCAGTGCCTTTCCTCCTTCTGGCTGCCATATGCTTTGCCAGAAGTTCTGAGAAACTTCACAACTGGTTCCTTGGAACCAGCCTTTACAGGAAAAATCTGGAAAGCTACGTGGCAGGAAGGGGCATGACCAGACAGACCAAAATCAGAATCATGGTCACTGTAACCTTGATTATGGCGGTCAGTTTTGCTTTCATGCATCAAGTACTTATTGGACGCATGGTTCTTATTGGCGTCTGGGTGTTTCATGTTCTCTACTTCCTCTTTGGAGTGAAAACCATTCCCGCAAAGGAGTAAGATTATTTCAGGGTGTCACTGTTATTTAAGACCAAAGTGCTGTATAAAAACAAAACATCACAGTCGGTAAAGTCCATGTATTGTTCCAGATAATCCGGGTGAATATACCGGATATCAACCAGGGTGATTTTTGAATAGCCTTCTAAAAGCAGGGGGGCAATGCTGGACCCAAAGGAATCCCGGAATAAAACCAGTTCTTTTGAACTGGAAGCCATAGGATTTTCTACCGTAAGCAGAGAAACAGACCCGGATAAGAATATCTCATAAGGGTCTTTTCCCTCAGCGCGGGAGAGGTCATAGACAGACTGAGTTTTGCCGGTTTCATAGTTGCAGACAACCGCCTGCTCTATGGCGTCATTGGTAAGATAGTACAGGGGCTCAGGGGAAAGGCTCAGGGCAGACTGGCCCGCATAAACGCCCAGGAAATCAGAAGCAGCAGTTTTTTGCTGATAGTCCTGTTTTAAGCTGGTTCCCATACATTCTGCCAGATAAGCAGCTACGTCAGTAATGCGTTCCTGTCTCCAGTGAGTGTCCGTCTTATAATAATCTTCCTGCTCCAGCAAATGGGTAATGGAGATATTTTGGGCAAAATCCATTTTTTCTGCCATAGCCTTCTCAAAAGCAGGATAATCCATAGACAGATGACCGCTTTTAGGAGCAAGGAAGCAGTTTTTGTCAGGAATCACACAAAGATAAACCTTATTTTCCTCTGATAAATATTTGTCATAAATATAACGGAAACGCTGGGAAGCCCGATCAAGAGATTTCTCATCTACCGGATATTCCATGGCACAAGCATAACCCTCTGTCTCATAAATACCATGATTATCCTTCCGTTTGAAACCTTCTGTGGCAGAGAAGGCTTTTAGCTTCCGAAAGGATTCCCGGAAAGGAAATTGGTCCTGGGCATAGGAATCAAAGCCTGTCATAAAGCGCCCGTTTAGTACCGAATCCAGGGAAAGTTCCGGCATTTTCGCCAGCTTGCGCCGCTCACTGTAAGAGTAATCTTCCTTTGGAAAGAGGATGCAGAGGAAGAAGCTAAGTCCCAGAAAGCAGGCAAATAGCACACACATGACTTTATTTTTCTTACGCATGTCTATAAAATTCCTCCATTTAAAAAAGAAAATATTAAAAACGAAAATACAGAAACGGGTTAAAGGAGCCATCTACCAGAAAGGCAGTCATAACAAGAAGCAGTAACAGCAGCCCACAAGGCTCTGCAATAGCCAGGACAATGGCGAATCCCTTGTTTTTGGCCAGGCGCATTTCCAGTACAGTCCACAGATATTTGCATACCGGGGTGGCGCCAATGACAGCAATCAGGAGAAGGAATCCAAAGCTTTTCAGATAATAGATTGCCTCAGGGGACGCCAGAGGGATTCCTCCTATACCGAACATCCCGCCTATATGGGAACAGGCCTGTGGCAGATTCTCTGCATGGAATAAAACAAAGCTGATAGCAACAAAAAACAGCACATAAACATGAGAGATAAATTTATGCCTGGCAAGATGAGGAAGAAGCCACAGCTTTTCACACACAAGCAGCAGGGCGAAGAAAAGTCCCCAGAGGACAAAATTCCAGGCAGCTCCATGCCAGAAGCCGGTGAGCATCCATACAGTGAAAATGTTGAAAAACCAGCGGGCTTTGCCAACCCGGTTTCCACCCATGGGAATATATACATAATCCCGAAACCAGGTTCCCAGGGAAATATGCCATCTGCGCCAAAATTCTGTGATACTGGCAGAAATATAAGGATAATTAAAATTTTCTGCAAAATGGAAGCCAAAAATTTTCCCAAGACCAATAGCCATATCACTGTAACCGGAAAAGTCAAAATAAATATGCAGGCTGAAAGCTATGGCATATATCCAGTGAAAGAGAACCGATTTTTCTGTGGAAACCAGAAAGGCATTACACAGTTCCCCAAGCTGATTGGCAATAAGAATTTTCTTTCCAAGCCCAAGGAGAAAGCGGCGGATACCAAGGGCAGCCAAATCTACAGAGTGCGTGCGCCTTTGAAGCTGCGCGGCAATCTGAGAATAACGTACAATAGGCCCGGCAATTAGCTGGGGAAACATGACAATATAGGTTGCCAGATGGAGAGGATTTCTCTGGGCAGGTTCCCCGCGGTACACGTCTACGGTATAACTAATCATCTGGAAAGTATAAAAACTGATGCCAATAGGTAAGGCAATATTTAGAAGTCCCAGTTCAAGTCCGGTGACAGCATTGATATTTTCCAGGAAAAAATCAGCATATTTGAAATAAAGAAGAAATCCAAGACTGACTGCTACAGAACAAAAGCAAATCCATCTGGCGGCAGGCTTTTGCCGGTATCGTTCCAGCAAAAGCCCAAATCCATAACCAGCTCCAATAGAAACTATCATAAGAAAAAGATATTTCGGCTCGCCCCATCCATAAAAAATAAGACTAAAAGCCAGCAGTACCGTGTTCTTAAATTTTGCAGGAGCCAAAAAGTAAAAAATCAGCGCCAGGGGCAGAAAATAATATAAAAAAGGAATACTGGAAAAAAGCATCCGTTACCTCCCGCCAGGACTAAGGCTCTACAACAGAAGTTTCCAGAAGCACCTTGGAATCTTCCAGGGAAGAGGCAGCATTTTTCTTAAACGTTTCTATTAAATCATCTGCCCCAAAAGCAGTAAGGACATATTCGCTGTCTGCCTTGAGAACTACCAGAGTGTCTGGCATTCCGCAAATCCATTGCCTGGATAAAACATGCTCTTTCACTGCTTCGGCAAAATCTTCCATATTTGTACCCTCTGTTACATGATAAGCAGCTCCGGTGAAGGTATTGGCATTCATCATATGCACCAGAGAAGCCGCGTCATCAATATTTGCAGCCTCTTCCTTTGGAAGCCCAAGAGAAGTATCTAATTCCTCTGTTTTTGAAACATCAAAGGTAGCCGGGCCTTCCATGGACAAATGCTCAGAATCACCGCCGCCCATAGGGAACTTGTCATCTTCTGCATACGCATCCACAACAGTATTTAACACATCCAGAGCGCTTTCATAACTGGAGGCAGTTCCCTGTTCCTTATCTGGTTCCTTATTGTTGCCACATCCCATAAGGGAAAATGCCATAACAGCACTAAGAAGAAAAACCATACATTTTTTCATATTTCATATACCTGTTCCTTTCGTATGATAGAGTCATTGTACCATAGGAAAATTTATAAAAAAAGGCATTGACAATTTTCTTTTTTTCCGTTATATTAAAAGCATAACAATTAAACAAATGCTTAATCGTTGAATGAAAGATGAAAGGGGTACTAAATTTATGAAGAAGACCTATAAAATTGAAGTGGACTGTGCGAACTGTGCAAATTTAATGGAGAGTGAAGCAAAAAAAACAGACGGCGTTGCAAATGCTGTTGTAAATTTTATGACACAGAAAATGATTGTAGAATTTGAAGAAGGAAAAGACCCAAAAGCGGTGATGAAGAACGTGCTGAAAGCCTGCAAAAAGGTAGAGCCAGACTGCGAAATTGAGTTATAAAAAGAAAATGGGCTGCCCCAGGAGAAACTTCTTCATGTGGCAGCCTTCCAAATTTATGGGAGGAGACAGGAATTATGAATAAAAAGCAGAAAAAAATGCTCATTCGGATTATCCTTGCAGCGGTTATGGTAATTGTATTTAATTTCATTTCATTAGAAGGTTTGCCAAGGCTGATCCTTTACCTGGCGGCATATCTGGTTATCGGTTATGATATTCTGAGAAAGGCATGGAAGGGAATTTTAAACAGACGGATGTTTGACGAAAACTTCCTTATGGCCATTGCTACTGTAGGCGCTTTTGCACTGGCGATTTACAGCAGAAGCGGAGATTATAATGAAGCCATTGCAGTTATGCTTTTTTACCAGATAGGCGAATTGTTTCAGAGCTATGCAGTGGGAAAAAGCCGCAGAAATATCAGCGCCCTTATGGATATCCGCCCGGATTACGCCAATATTGAAAGGGATGGAAAACTGGAACAGGTTGATCCGGACGAAGTAGAAATTGACAGTGTGATTGTGTTGCAGCCGGGAGAAAAGGTTCCTCTGGATGGCATTGTTTTGGAAGGAAATTCCACCTTAAATACCAGCGCGCTTACAGGAGAAAGTCTTCCAAGAGATGTAAAACAGGGGGACGAAATTATCAGTGGATGTATTAACATGACAGGCGTGCTGAAAATACGCACCACAAAGGAATTTGGTGAGTCTACGGTATCTAAGATTCTGGAGCTTGTGGAAAATTCCAGCTCCAGAAAGTCCAAATCAGAGGATTTTATTTCAAAGTTTGCCAGAATTTATACACCGGCAGTGTGCTATGGCGCTCTTGCCCTTGCATTGTTGCCTCCTCTGGTGCAGATGCTGTTTTTGGGCGGTACAGCCCAGTGGGGAACCTGGATTTACAGAGCGCTTACCTTCCTGGTAATCAGTTGTCCCTGCGCTTTGGTTATTAGTATTCCCCTCAGCTTTTTTGCGGGAATCGGCGGCGCAAGTAAGGAAGGGGTTCTGATTAAAGGTTCTAATTATATGGAAACCCTGTCTAAGACAAAATACGTGGTTTTTGATAAGACAGGAACTCTGACAAAGGGCGTTTTTGAAGTAACAGCTATTCATCACAATGAAATGGATGAGAAAAAACTGCTGGAATATGCGGCTCTGGCAGAATGTGCTTCCTCTCATCCTATCAGCAAAAGTCTCCAGAAGGCTTACGGACAGGAAATTGAGAGAAACAGAGTCCATGATATTCAGGAAATCAGCGGCCATGGAGTGGTAGCAAAGGTAGACGGACATGAAGTGGCAGTAGGAAACAGCAAATTAATGAAGAAACTGGGTGTGGAATATAAAGACTGCCACAAGGTGGGAACCATTATTCACATTGCAATAGACGGAAAATATGAAGGCCATATAGTGATTTCTGATGTGTTAAAGCCACATGCAGAGGAAGTGGTTTCCAGGCTGAAAAAAGCAGGAGTGAAGAAAACGGTTATGCTTACAGGGGATGCCAGAGCAGTGGCAGAACAGGCAGCCAAAGCTCTTGGCATTGACGAAGTGTACAGCGAATTGCTTCCGGGAGATAAAGTGGAAAAAGTGGAAGCCTTGTTGAAACAGAAGACAGAAAAGGAAAAACTGGCCTTTGTGGGTGATGGAATCAATGATGCCCCGGTACTTACCAGAGCAGATATTGGAATTGCCATGGGAGCCCTTGGATCAGATGCTGCCATTGAGGCAGCGGATGTAGTGCTTATGGATGATGATCCCCTGAAAATTTCCAAAGCCATTAAGATTTCCAGAAAATGCCTTAACATTGTATACCAGAATATTGCCTTTGCTCTGGTGATTAAGTTTGGCTGTCTGGCTCTTGGGGCTGTGGGAATTGCCAATATGTGGTTTGCTATTTTTGCAGATGTGGGAGTTATGATTCTGGCAGTGTTAAATGCAATCCGGGCGCTTCGGGTTCACAATTTATAAAAAAATACTACAGAAATCTACAAAAAAGTGCTATAATAGAGCAGAAAAAAGGAAAAGTACAGGAACTGTCGCAAAATGTGGTGAGAAAAATCACCATGTTATGCGGCAACTCCTTTGTTCTTGGGTTAGACAAAACTAATACAAAAGACAGGAGAAAGACAGTATGAATCTTAGTAAATTACCTATTGGGAGTACAGCCACCATACAGTCTGTAGGTGGTTCCGGCGCTCTCAGACAGCATTTTCTGGATATGGGGCTCATACAGGGCACAGAGGTTACAGTTGTAAAATATGCGCCCATGGGAGATCCCATTGAACTTCGGATTCATGGATATGAGCTGAGCATCCGGCTGGCAGATGCAGAAAACATCCAGGTGGGAGAGGCTCATGAGCCGAAAACAGTAGAAAATAAGGCTGCAAAAAAAGAAAAACATCATCCGGGATACGGAGAAGGCGGAAAGTTCCACAATCGAAAAAGCGAAAATCCACTTCCAGACAGTGAAACTCTTACCTTTGCCCTGGTGGGAAATCAGAATTGCGGAAAAACAACATTATTTAATCAGTTGACAGGCTCCAAACAGCATGTAGGCAATTTTCCCGGCGTTACCGTAGACAGAAAAGACGGTGTGATAAAAGGTTATGAAAATACATTAATTACAGATTTGCCTGGTATTTATTCTATGTCTCCCTATACCAGTGAAGAAATTGTCACCAGGGAATTTGTAATTCGGGAAAAGCCAAAGGGCATTATTAACATTGTAGATGCCACGAATATTGAACGAAATCTCTATTTGACTATGCAGCTTCTGGAACTGGGATTCCCAATGGTCGTGGCTCTGAATATGATGGATGAGCTTTGGGAAAATGGCGGTTCTGTGCTGGTAAATGAAATGGAGGAAGCTCTTGGTGTACCGGTTATCCCTATTTCTGCCGCAAAAGGTGAGGGTATTGAGGAATTAATACGCCATGCCATTCATGTGGCAAAATATCAGGAATGTCCGGAAGAAACAGACTTTTGTAACCGCAAAGAAGGGATTCACAGGGGAATTCATGCAGTCATGCATCTCATTGAGGATCATGCAGAAAGGACAGAAATTCCCATTCGCTTCGCTGCCAGCAAGGTTATGGAAGGAGATACCAAGATTCTGGAACAACTAGAGCTGACAGAAAAAGAACAGGGTATTCTGGAAGATATTGCAATTCAGACCCAGGAAGAGACTGGCATGGACCGTGCGGCAGCAGTGGCGCAGATGCGCTTTGATTACATAGAAGAAGTATGTAAAGGTACGGTTATTAAGCCAAAAGAAAGCAAAGAACGGGTACGCAGCAGAAAAATAGACCATTTCCTTACAGGAAAATATACAGGAATTCCGGCTTTTATCGGAATCATGGGGATTGTATTCTGGCTGACCTTTAATGTAATTGGCGCTTTTCTTCAGGGGCTTTTGGAATCGGGAATTTCGGCTTTAACAGATGTCGTAGATCATGCTATGGAAGCGGCTCAGGTAAACAGCGTGGTGCATTCTCTGGTGATTGACGGTATTTTTAATGGCGTTGGAGGAGTACTCAGTTTCCTTCCTATAATTGTAACCTTATTTTTCTTCTTATCCATGTTGGAAGATAGCGGCTATATGGCGCGGGTTGCCTTTATTATGGATAAACTTCTCAGAAAACTGGGGCTGTCAGGACGAAGTATTGTACCTATGCTCATTGGATTCGGCTGTACAGTACCAGGAGTTATGGCAAGTCGGACCTTGCCCTCTGAAAGAGACAGGAAGATGACCATTCTTTTGACACCTTTTATGAGTTGTACAGCAAAACTTCCTATTTACGCTTTCTTTACCGCAGCCTTTTTCCCAAAACACGGGGCGCTGGTGATGATAGGGCTGTATGTGTTTGGCATTGTTATGGGAATTGTGATGGCATTGATTTTCAAGAAAACCGCTTTTAAGGGAGAGGCAGTGCCTTTTGTGATGGAACTTCCAAACTACCGTATGCCAGGAGGGAAAAATGTATTGCATCTTCTGTGGGATAAGGCAAAAGATTTCCTTCAGAGAGCTTTTACAGTTATATTCCTGGCAACGATTCTGATTTGGTTCCTGCAGAACTTTGATACCGGATTAAATATGGTGGCAGATTCCCAGGACAGTATTCTGGCTCTGGCAGCAGGTGCGTTAGCTCCTGTTTTCGTTCCGGTAGGATTTGGAGACTGGAGAATTGTCACAGCATTGATTTCTGGTTTTATGGCAAAAGAAAGTGTGGTATCTTCTCTCACTGTATTGTTTGGCAGCACAGCAGTATTACAGGGTAGCCTCAGTACCGTAGGAGCAGGAGCGCTCCTGGTATTTTGTCTCCTGTATACACCATGTGTGGCAGCCATTGCCTCGGTAAAGAGAGAACTGGGAGGCAAATGGGCTATAGCAATGGTAGTTGGTCAGTGTGTGCTTGCCTGGCTTGCCGCTTTTGCTGTATATCAGATTGGTATGTTTTTCTGAAAACAGGAAATTTCCATCATTTCCTCAATCATGCGATGAAGGGTTTGGGCTTTTCTGTTTTTACTGGCGCGGTAATAGGTTTCCTTGCCATCACGATGGGATTCGATTAACCCACTGGCACGGAGCAGACGCAGATGGTGAGCAACAGCCGGGCTGCTCATTTCCATCATGGCGGCAATATTAATCACGCACTCTTCACAGTGACAGAGAATCCAGAAAATACGGATTCGTGTAGTGTCGCTAAGTTGTTTAAAGACATCCGCGATAATTTGAAAATTTTCTGTGGATGGCATATTTTCCATAAGCTGGTCCTTGGACTGGCCATGCTGATGGGGCAGAGTAAAATGTTCCATACGAATTCCTCCTATAATGTCGTGATTTTACACCACAAAGCCATAAACTACAAGTCTTGTAAAAAGGCATATTTTATGGTATTCTGTAATTAAGAAGAGAGAAATTTCAAGTGAGCAGGGGTTTGAAAATATTTCTGCAAGAATTTCTGTATTTTGGACAGACTAAGAAAAAGGAAGCGGTTGGAGGCAGGCATGGAAGAGGCAAGGTTAGAAAATGTACAGGTGCAGATTTTAAGCCAGGAAGAGTTTGCGGCTTTAAAGGGAGAATATCCCCATAAGCGTCAGTTTATAAATAGTCTGGAATATATACCTTACTGTAAGGTGGAGGTTTATTCGCAATGCCTCCTGGGGACGGTATGTATTCCAGATAAAAAGAATCTGGAGAAGCCACCGGAAACTTTCGGTTATTATATCCAAAAAGGAAAAATTTGTTTTATTGGAGATAGCAGCATCCTGGAAGAGTTCCTGAAAAAAGCAGGAGAATTGGATTTTTCCATGGGAAGTGGAGAAAGAAGCGAATATCAGGAGACAGAAATTTTACTGGCTTTGTTTAACCAGTTGATTGACAGGGAAGTATCCTATTTGCAGAAATTTGAAGAAAAGAGCATGGAACTGGAAGATATGCTTTTGGAAGATGCCTCAAGAGAGATGCCTGGAATCTTTATGCGGCTGCGAAAGGACATAATGAAGCTTCATGGCTTTTATGCACAGCTTACCGATGTTGGGGAAGCCATGCAGAGAAGAGGATGTGAGCTGATATCCAGGGAGCAGGCAGAAGACTGGAATATTTTCACCAGTCGGGTTTCCAGACTGCATGGATATACGGAAAATATCCGGGAGAGTCTCCTGCAGCTTCATGAACTATACCAGGCGCAGATAGATATCCGGCAAAATGAAATCATGGCAATGCTTACAGTAGTCACCACAATTTTCCTTCCTCTTTCTCTTCTGACAGGATGGTATGGTATGAATTTTACCAATATGCCGCTGCTAAGCTGGAAATATGGATATGTGACAGTGATTTTGCTGGCAGCGGTGATATTGGGGTTGGAGCTGAGATATTTCTGGAGAAAAGGGTATTTGAAGCGAAAAAACAGATTTGGGAATGACCACTAAAGATTAAGAAATTTTAGAGGTGAAATTCCGCAAAAAGTTTTTTCTGGTACAGTTTGTCAGAAACAGATTTGACGATATCATCAAATCTGTTCAGGCTTATTAATTTTTGATTTAGCTGGTTGACACGTGTTTCTCCGAATTCTTCACCCTCTTTTTTTCCATCTTCTTTAGCAATGCGCTCTCTTTCCTCCAATTCATCTTTCATTAATTCTCTCAATGCTTCACACATAGTTTCCATCTCCTTAAACAGATTGAAATTGCTTTTCATAATAGTATCCATTACAGATTCGTAAAGTTTATCTGTTTTGTGTTTTTTATATTCTTTTAACAATTCTTGTGCATCTTCTGTATTTTGTATATGGTCTGTGAGATTCCTCAGCCAGATTTTGCTTTATTTAGAAGCCCCTTCCCCATTAAAATATTCTTTCACTAATTTCACAACTGTACCGGAAAGCAGGAATACTGCAATCAGATTCGGGATGGACATAAGCCCGTTAAAGGTCTCCGCAATGCTCCATAAAAGTCCCAGATCCATAGTAGCGCCCAGGATGGCAACCAGAGAATAAACAACCATAAAAGGTTTGATGATTTTTGAAGAAAACAAAAATTCAATACATCTGGCGCCGTATAAACCCCATCCGATGATGGTGGAAAAAGCAAAACAGCACATGGCAACAGCAGTAAAGATAGAAACCCAGTTCCCATAGGTAGAAGTAAAACCAAGAATCGTAAGCTCAGCTCCGGCAGCCTGGCCATAGGCAACAGGTATATCACTGCATAAAATAACCAGAGCAGTGAGAGTACAGATAACAATGGTGTCAGTAAATACTTCAAAAATACCGAACAGACCCTGTTTTACCGGTTTTTTTGTATCTGCACATGCATGAGCAATAGAACCAGTTCCAAGTCCAGCTTCATTGGAGAAAATTCCTCTGGAAACACCTTTTTGCATGCTGAGGAAAAAGCTTCCCACTACACCTCCAGTAAAGGCAGCAGGATGAAAGGCACCATAAAAAATGGAATAGAAAACTTCCGGAATTTTCTGGATGTTCAAAAGAACTACACCTACAGCAAGAATAATGTAAAACAGCGCCATAAAAGGAACCAGACGTTCTGTTACATGACCAATTCGTTTAATACCGCCAAGGAGAACCATACCTACCACAGCAGCCAGAAGAATGCCGAGAATCAAGTTGGATATCCCCAGAGAATCTTCAGAAATAATGTGATAATTTAACAGTGCGGAATTAATGGATGCAGTAATGGTATTGACCTGTGTGGCATTTCCTGTACCGAATACAGTAAGAACACCAAAGACAGAAAATAAAACAGCAAGCCATTGCCATTTTTTCCCAAGACCGTTTTTTATGTAATACATAGGGCCGCCTACCAGTTCCCCGTCAGCGTTTCGTTCCCTAAAGTGGACTGCCAGGGTAACTTCTGCAAACTTTGTACACATACCCAGCATGGCAGAAACCCACATCCAGAACACAGCCCCCGGTCCGCCGATAGCAATCGCGCCGGCTACGCCGGCAATATTTCCGGTGCCTACTGTGGCAGCCAAAGCAGTGCAAACAGCCTGAAAAGGTGTCAGTGCGCCATCAGAAGCGTCACGTTTGCGGAACATTCTGCCAATAGTGGTTTTTATAGCATAGGGAAACTTACGAATCTGCAAAAAACGGGTGCGGATACTAAGGTACAGCCCCACGCCAATAATGCAGACCATAGCAGGCACGCCCCAGACAAAATTGTTTATGGCAACATTGATGGATTCAATCAACTGTATCATGAAAAATAACCTCTCTATTTTTATTATTCGCTCTTCATAATAGCACATTTGAAAGGAAATGTACATTTTCTTCCAAATGTTAGAGAACTATTTCACATAATAAGCAATTTCTTTTTTGGCCCGTTGATATTGTTCCAAAGACATAGTTACTTTTCCCTTGCGGGTGCCAATGAGCCCATCTTCCTTTAATTTAGCAATGGTGCGGTTGATGGTTTTCACAGTCATGCCTAATTCTTCCCGTATACCCTCCCTTGTTTTGAAAAGTGTAATCTCACCGGTCTTCTCAATGTGATGGAGGGAAGCATATTTCAGCAAATAGTCTAATAACAGAAAGTTAGGCGGGTAGAACAGCTTTGCGCCACGATTGTAAGAGGAACGGTAGAGCTTATAAGCAATTTTGTGAGTAATTAACCGCAAAAAGTGAATATCCTGTGCAATCCACATTTCAAAATCCTTGCGGGAAATCATAAATACCACACACTCTGTTAAGGTTTCTATGGTAACAGAAGTTTTTTCTTTTTCCGCCAGAATGGTAACTTCACCTATAAAATCTATGGGTTCATTTTTTTCAATCATAAAAACATTGCCATTTTCAAACTCATTAATCACCCGGTGGTCGCCACTGCACACAATACCAAAGTAGTCAAGAGGATAGTCCTTCCTTGAGTTTCCGCCTGTCTCTTATACACATCTCCGAGCCCACGAGACCGGAGCCTATCT
>ENA-UACD01000230-UACD01000230.1-human-gut-metagenome-genome-assembly--contig:-NODE-230-length-22733-cov-17.819869_pt1 | contig 22733 bp, 25 predicted proteins | sample MGYA00243882_ERZ654231 | MGnify/ENA primary metagenome ERZ654231 (study PRJEB26926, sample SAMN06165158) | human gut metagenome | biome: ENVO:00009003; feature: ENVO:2100002; material: ENVO:00002003...
TTGCAAATTGAAGAATCTGTTTTACATCTGTTATATTGACCATCTTATCATCTCCGCAAATTCAAAGTTTCTGTTCCCTATAAAATAATCTATCGGGATTCACCAAATCGCCAGACAACGATTTTTAGAACAGTATATCACAAAAAAATTCCTTATTCCATATGTTTTCCGAGTTATGGTAGCACATGTGAATTTTAAATAACATTTTCCAATCCATTTAAGATATTCCCTTGATGATACTTTTTACTGTCTTATACAACCGAATTCCATCCTTCAGTCCCAACCGATAAAAGAACTGCTCAGCATCCGCACCGCTGTCAAAAATAGCATCACAGTATGCCCTGACTGCCTGTTGCTTATCCTCTGGCAGCAATGCCACCGCTTCCTCATACTTTTGTTCCACATCATCCTCGTCATCTGGTTTTTTCCCGGCTTTCATCTGGCTGAATGCGCTCTGCATCCGTTCCTGAATGACATTGTCCACAAATTCCTTTAATGCTTCCTCTTTCATCTTTATACATCCCTTTCTATCTCACACACCAGACGTTCATAATCCAAAAATCCTCGGATATACATTTCCCGGCTAATATAGGCTTCTACTGCGTGTCTTGCCGATACGATCCGATCAATGATCGTCCAAAACTCATGACCATATTTTTCAATGTATGGCTTCAATTCATCCATTGTTGCCTCACATTCTCTTTCCAACTCGATCAGCTCCGGGTCAATCCGTAAATATGCCTCCAGCCTGATCTCATTCCAGTCGAAGTAGCTTTCCACTAATTCTCTTTTCATAATCGTGTCCCTTTCTTCCCTCTTCCTATGTTATAGAGCGAATCCATTCTTCTAAAAAGACGATTCCCGCAATCACGATTTCAACCGTACATGGCAGGAGATAAAACAGGAAGCCAGCCAATACCATTTTCAGGCATTCCCCGGAACTTTCCAGCCCCAAGCCATAGCTTAGCAGGGCGGTCAGAAGAAAGATTCCTGCAATTACCCGGAAGATGACTGCTGATATTCCTGCAAGGAACTCCGCAAACAGTCTTATGACTCCCAGAGCAACCATCACAGGCAGGAACATGATTTTAAAAATAAAATGTATGGCTTTCATCCTGTCTTCTCCTTCCTATCCGGCATTTCTGTTCACATAGTTTCGATACTTCTCAAGTACGGAATCTGTCACACCGTTTTTGTAGATTTTCCGAATATCTATGATCTCTTCGTCCTTTAAGAGTTTCAGCCATTCCAGAAGGTCTTTCCGGCTGTTGGCGAAATTACAGCACCGACCATCTGCATATTCAATCCGGTATCTCATAAGCATCCCCCTACACATAAACCAGTTCATTCAAAATAACTTCATCCACTCTGTTGCGGATGTTATTTACCCTGCGGAGCCATTCCATCTGGTCTTTTCCCTTTAATTCCTCTGTGACACCCTCTGCTTCCATCATCTGATCCATCATGTTATCCCTGCGTTCCACACAGATTTCATTCAAATCAGCAAGATACGACCAGAGCTTCCCAGTCAGCATCAGCTGGGAATACAAAGCTTGCCGGTAGTCTTTCAGAAAATTCCTTCGGAGGCTTCCATAAAAACCAATATCCCGGGGTTCTTCCGCCACACGGATCAGCGGGATATAATAATCTCCCACAAGGATATAATCCAGTCCGTTCTTTTCATCATGTATCATCGGTTTCAATTCTTTCATGCATTTGCCACCCCTTTCTTTGGTTCTGCAGCCGGAAGCATCGACACTGGAACAAACACACCTTTCGCAATATCTTCCTGCCGGATTGCTTCCTTCTTCGCCTCGATCTCGGCTTTTCTTTTTTCTTTTACTTTGTCTTCGTATTCTTTCTGTTTTCCATTTGCCTTCCGCCTCAGATAATTCTGGTGCAGCCTGTCCTTCCTGGCTTCTCGCTTTCGTAATTCTTCTTCCTCTTCCGTCGTCAGCTGGACTTCTCCAAAATGCGGTGGAAGATACCTTCCCACAAAATTAAAATAAATCTCAATCTCCTGTGTGGTCTGCTGGCTTCCTTTCCTGTCCCTCTCATGCACCAGAATCTTTTCCACGAACTCATTCAGCATATATGTGGTCAGTTCATCAAAATTCTGATATTTGTCCACCAGTGCAATAAATCTTTCCGCAGACCGTCTGCCATTTTCATATCCGGCTACCTCTGCTTCCAATTCTGAAATTTCCGCTGTCAGTTCTTTCTGTTCTTTGGAATACTGCCCATCAAGGACTGCGTAACGTTCGTCCGGCAGCTTACCGAGGATATTATCCTCATATATTCGGCAGATCAGTTTTTCCAGTTCCTGCAGACGCTTTTTCGCTTCTGCTATCCTGTTTTTCAGTCTCACGATTTCACTGGACTGCTGGGAATTCTGTGTTGTCTTCACTGTCTCAATGAACTCTTCCCGGTTCAGATGGGAATATTCTGCGATAGCTTTCAGCAGGTCTTTTATCAGCTCCATCACAATATCCGCATTAATCCTGTGCTGTGTCGGGCAGAGTGTTCCAACCGGAACCTTGCTATATGCAGAACAGGTATATTGTGGGATTCTTTTCCCATTATTTACCCGGTGCACATACATTTTTGCCCCGCAATCGGCACAATACATCAGCCCTGTCAGTGGATGTGCTTCTCCCCATCCGTCCGGGTATCTGCGGACATTCTTCCGGATTCTCTGGACATTATCAAAGGTTTCCTGATCAATGATCGCTTCCTGCGTGTCCTCAAATACTGTCCAGTTATCTTCTGACACATAATGGCTCTTTTTGTCCTTAAAATGCTTTCTGGTCTTGAAATTAACAGTGTGACCAAGATATTCCCGCTTTTTCAGGATCCCTGCCACCGTCGACGAACCCCACGCATAGGGGTCTTTGATCTCGTCCACTCTTCCCTGCCATAATCCTGCCCCATGCCTTGCCATGTGTACTGCCGGGATCTCCACCTGATCTTCTTTCAGCTTCTTTGCGATCTGGTAAGGACCATATCCGTCCATTGTCATCTGAAAAATCCTGCGGACAACCTGTGCAGCCTCTTCATCCACGATCCAGTGTTCCTTATTTTCCGGGTCTTTCAGATATCCGTATGGTGTGGTGCTTGCAACGTGCTTCCCGGAATTGCCTTTTGCCTTAAAGGTAGACCGGATCTTTTTGCTCGTGTCTTTCGCATACCACTCATTCATAATGTTTCGGAAAGGAAGAAAATCATCATCCCCATTCAGACTGTCATGACCATCATTGATAGCGATCAGCCTAACCTGCTTCTGGCGCAGCATTTCCTGAATCTGACCGACCATCAGATAATCACGTCCCAACCGGCTCATATCCTTTATGATCACCGTCCCGATCTGCCCGGCTTTGATGGCATCCATCATGCTGACAAATCCCGGGCGGTCAAACCTTGTGCCGGATATTCCATCATCCGTAAAATGGATATATGGGGTAAGTCCATGGGATTCTGCATATTCTGAAAGCATCTGCTTCTGGTTCGATATACTGTTGCTCTCGCCCATAAGGTCATCATCATGGCTGAGACGCTCATACAATGCGGTAAGTTTTTCCTGCATCCGTTTTCCTCCTTCCTTTCATTTTTCATTGCCTGTTTTCATTCCATATCCGTTCCTGTACCGGGTTCCGATGTTTCCGGGACGTATTTGCCAGAAAAGACATGCTGGATGCACATTCAAATCTGGTATCACTATGGACAGGCTGCTCCGTTGTCAAGGTTCGTGTAAGGATCTTCAAAAAAGTTCCTCTCACTTAACCCATCTTTCGGACGCTGTTTTACAAGGTAGTAACGTAACTTTTTTAAATTTCTCTGGATTTTTGTGTCGGTTTGAAAAACTCCTTACACTATATCCAGACTGGCGAGGCAAAATGTTGCCATCCTTTGAGAATGTTTTTAAAAAAGTACAATTTTGTATTTTGGGCAAAAAATAAGCCTCAAGAGACTTTTTAATCATTTTGGAGCTCCAATTTCTTAAAAAATGATGATTAAGAAGTCTCTTCAAGCTTATAACACCGGCAGCAAGCTTGTACTTGCGATATTGCCTTACTGCAAAGTGTTCCGGATTTTCTGCTTCCAGTTCTTCAAACAATTCATCCACTGCATTTTTAAATTCTTCATCATCCTCCCTGGTCTCACTGGCATTGATAAATTCCAACAAAGTAGAAAAGTTCTGTTCTTCCTCTGGTGCCTCATACCAGATGTATCCGATCAGTGCAGAATACAAAAGACGCTCGGCCTTGACCCAGAAATCTTCAGTTGATTTTTCGCCCTCACCCTTGGTATTTGCGATAATGGTATTGACCAGCTTTAAGATGTCTTTTTCACTCCGGATATAATGGAACGGATTGTAATGCATGGACTTTTTAAAGTTGATCGTATTTAATACCTTGATCCGGTATCCTCCATTTACCAGCATCTTCCCGCATTCAACGATGATCGTTCCTTTCGGATCGGTGACCACATAGGATACGTGGTCCGTCATCTGCATAAGATTGGGCTTCACATAGAATCTTGTCTTTCCGGATCCGGAACCACCGATAACAATCACATTCTTATTTCTGGCATACTTCGGAGCTTTTGGTCGGCTGTTCATGGTCAGACGTTCTGTTTCTGTGAGGATGACATTGTTTTCAAAAACCGGATCCATGAAGGGTTCGATGTCTTTTCTGTTTCCCCATCTTGCAGATCCATACTCCACACCCTGCCGGAACTTCTTTGCGTTTTTAGAACGATAGTAGACCACCAGTTTTAATGCACCTGCAACCAGAACACCTGCTGTAAGATCCTGCAAAGCGATACTTGGCAGCCAGCTTAAAAATGCCAGTCGGAAATTGACTAACATCACGCCAAGTCTCTGGACCATGCTTTCTCCCAGGCAATGCCGGTACAGCCAGGATCCTTTATCTGCTACATAGAAGATAAAGAAATATGGGAGATTTAAGATCACCAGTCGTTTGACCTGGATCTTCTGTAATTTTTCCCGGATCATCGTTCCTGACCTCTGGATTTTTGTCTCTGCTTCACACGCTGGCGGTGCTTTGCTTTTCTTTCTACAGATTTCTGCAGTTTCTTTCTGACGGATGGTTTCTTCGCCTGTTTCTTTTTCAGTTCTACTCCGGCATATTCCCGGAAAGCCGCTGTCATCACATCCACATCTTTAGCCTTAAAGAAGACCAGATATTTTGGTGGATCAGCACCGACTTCTTTTTTCAGGCTGTAATCAATCCCGTACTTTCTTGCCACACGGTCAAAGGATTTGATATTTTCATCTGTGATCTTTATGTTGGAAAGCTGTACTCCCTGTGCATTCAGTTGCTTGATGGTCTGCTTTCCATGTGGCTTTTTCTTTTCAATCTTTTTTCGGGCTTTTTCCCTTCCTTTCTCCTGAGCCCGTCCGGTCTTTTCAGCCATTTTCACCTGCGTTGCTTTCTGTTTCCTCCGGTTGTCCATTTCCAGGAACTTCCGAAGGGCTGCTTTTAGCACACTGGCAGTGATCTTGACTCCCTGGATGCTCAGGCTGATCACTTTCTGATTTACTTCTTCCTGCAATTACCCACGTCCTTTCTTTCCTTTCATCTCAGAATAAAGACGGGCAATACAATATCCGATGCATGGAACATGTTTTCCATACGGACAGCCACCACATGGTGTTGTTTTTACTGCTTTTTTCTTTTCCGGAAGCAGATAGTGGCACTGTTTCAAGCTACAGCCTTTCTTTTTGCCTCCCCACCAGTAACAGTACTTGCAGGACCATGGCTTTTCTTCGCTGTACTTTCTTCCCTCAATAGCTGCATTTGGTTCTATGATCAGATCTTTATTAGTCTTCATTCTGTTCTTCCTCTTTTCTCATGATTTCTGTCAGTTTTTTCTCTGCCTGACTTCCGGCAGCAATGAGACAATACAAAACTGTAAATATTGCCGCTGCTCCCAGAAGAGCAACAAAAATAATGATATTTCTCATGGTTTCTCCCATCTAAAAAAGCGTCCACAGATTCCTTTCGGTTTCCATGAACGCTCATTCTTATTTAATTAGTGTTTCTTTTTTCTCATAAATGCAAGGGCTCCTGTACCAGTCGCACCAATGCCGAGAAGCATAAACCACAGCCACAGATTGGTGTTATCCCCAGTCTTTGGTGAATCACTGACAGGTTTTCCACCTTCCGGTGTCTTTTCTGCCGGTTTTTTCTCATCCACCATAGTTACATGCTGTACTTCACAGGTATCCTTTACTTCGAATTCCACATCTTTTGCAACCAGATAGCCATCCGGTGCTGTTTCTTCACGGAGAGTGTATTTTCCGATCGGAAGCATTTCGATGTAATGTGCTTTCTCTGTACTGGTCCAGCTTTCCACAACTTTTCCATCCTGATCAAGGATTGTGAGTTTCGCTCCCGGAAGTTCTTTTCCGGCGATATCCTGTTTGGAGATTTTCACCTTCGTTACATCATCCTTCATCTCAACTTTCTGCACATCGGCAGTATCTTTGATCGTGAACTTTACGCTTTCAGCTGTCACGTAACCATCAGCAGGTTTTGTTTCAACCAGTGTGTATTCTTTTCCGACAGTCAGCTCACGGATCACATGTGCTTCTTTACCGGAAGTCCATTCATCCACGATATTTCCATCAGCATCTACCACTTTCAGCTTACATCCTGGAAGTTCTTTTCCGGTTGTCAGACTGGATTTGGTAAATTCAACGACGGTTGGCTGATTATCAAAGGTAAAATCATAAGTGACTGTCGGCTGATCTTCACCTGCACACTCAAAGGTAAATTCCTTTACTTCATCGTTGGTTACGAATCCGTCCGGTGCATAGAGCTCTTTTACATAGTAAGTTGCTCCTATTGGAAGATCTGCAACAAATGTGATCTTTCCTTCTTCATCCGTAGATTTCAGCTCAATGATCTCATCGGCTTCGATCAGGACTTTACCTGTTGTCTCAGACTTAATGTCTTCTTTGGCAAATAATCCAAAGATAGCGCCTTCCAATGTACGGTCAGAATCTTTTTCTTTCTTAAGTACATTGACTTCTACTCTCTGGCGGTTGTTCTGCCAGTCTTTGTCATAGACTACAACTGGTGTATTCTGATCCACGTAAGTCAGATCTACATGACGGATCTCACCATCCAGTACATGACCGTAAGCAGTTCCTGTTTCTTTCACATAGTATTTACCAAGTGGAAGATTTTCCAGTTTTGCAATACCAGTTTCATCTGTCTTTATTGTTGCAATCAGTTCATCCTTTTTATAGTAATCGTCACTGACGCCATCGGCAGCCTTAATGTCTTCCTCAGCATAGACTTCAAACGTAACATCTGTCAGCTTTCCGGTTACATAGTTGAAAATGTGTTCCACCACACCTTTGACCTTATCGGCCAGTGTAACAGAATCCAGAAATTCTCCCTTTTTGTTGATGATGAGTTCACCAACCGGTACCTCGTCCTTCATTTCCACTTTCTGAACCTCTCCGGTATCTTTGACTGTGAATGTCACATCATTGGCTACCAGATAACCATGCGGTGCAAACTCTTCATGTAGGGTATAAGTCTCACCCACTTTCAGATATTTAATCACATGCGGTGCATCTTTGGAAGATGTCCAGCTATCTACTACATTTCCATCTTTATCCGTTACTTTCAGATAAGCTCCATCCAGTTCTACACCGGTTGTTGCATCTGATTTTGTGATCTCAACAGTTGTCGGCTGGTTCTTCTTTACGGATTTTAATGTTACTGTCTGTACATCCTGCCCCTGATAAGAAGCATCAAATCTCAGTACTTCATCCGAAGATACGAATCCATCTGGTGCTTTCAGTTCTTTTACATAATAGCTTCCAAGTGGAAGATCCAGTGTACATGCTGCCTGACCTTTTTCATCAGAAGTCATTTCCTGTAAAAGAGTATCTGCTTTAACGATCACTTTTCCATCTTTCGTCTGAATGTCTTTTGCATTGTAAATACCGAACACTGCTCCGGCTACTGTATTGCCTGTCTCAGCATCCTGTTTTTCGACAGTAATCGACACTTTCTGTCGTTCATCTGTGACAGAGATTTCTTTCTCGATCACTGCAGTATCCTGATCCGCATAAGCAAATTCGACATTTTCCGGCACGGTATTTAACACATAAGTGTCCGGTGCATTCTTCTCTTTAACATAGTACCTGCCAAGTGGAAGATTCTTTACGGTTGCATAACCATCTGCATCCGTTGTGACGGTTGCTACCAGTGCATCCTTTGCAAAATACAGAGTTCTCTGTCCATCTGCATCTACCTGATGATCGGCAGTATAAATATCTTCTGCCGCATAGACTTCAAATTCAGCACCTGCAAGTCCAGCCATTTCATACTGGAAGTCCTTATCAAATCCCTTTAACACTTCACCCTGTTTATAGATCTTTAACTGACCTTTGACCGGGGCATTGGTATATTCCACATCAATGACTGCATCTCCTGTGACAGGATCGGTCAGATAAGCAGTATCTGTATCAACTGCAACTGTCACATAGTTTTTGGATATTGTGTACCCATCGGGTGCCGTCACTTCCTCAATCCGGTAGTTGCCAGGTTTCAGATTCTTTGGCAGTACCAGGTATCCTTCCTCATTTGTGAAATAGGATTTGTGTACCGTTGGCTTCGGATAGGATGTTGTCTGTTCCACATATTTCTGGTTATCCAGGTCATATACCTTGAATTCTGTATTTGCCAGGAGTACAGATTTCTGTGTTTCTGCATCCTTTTTGATGATCTTTAATTTTGCTTTGAATTCTTTATCCAGCAGCACTCGCCATGTCTGCGGTGTATCCGGATAATTCTCTGTGATCTTCACTACAAAATCATCGACCGGTGCATAGTTGTGTTTGCTTGTGGTCTCTCTTACCACATAAGTTCCATATGGAAGCGGAATCGATCTTGCATATCCTTTTTCATCGGTAAACATTTCTGTCTGGCCATCTGCAGTCAGTACAACTGGTCTGGCTGAATCAAAATCATAACTTCCATCTGCTTTTACTTTCAGATCACTGACAAGCCATGCTGAAAAACCAACTCCCTGCAGAAGATCTGCATCGGTCTTCCCGTTGTTTGCTGCCTTGATGATCTGAAATGGCTGTTTGATGATAGTTTCTTTACATACAGAAGTTCTTTCTACTGTCGGAACAGTAGCACCTTCGTAAGTACAGTCCACCTCATGTTCTGTCGGATCCAGTACGTATCCCACCGGAGCACTAAGCTCTTTCAGATAATACTTTCCAAGATAGAGATCCGATACAGAAGCTTCGCCATTCTTATCCGTTGTCAGGGATGTGATCAGGCTGTCTTTCTTATGGATCGTTCCGGTTCTTCCATCCGGATGAACAATATCTTCCCTTGCATAAAGGCCATATACCGCACCTTCCAGTGTTGCATCTCCCTGTGCTGCATTTCCTGTCTCCGCATCCTGTTTTGCAATGTTGAGCTTTGCATTTGTTCGCTTATCCGTTGCATTTTTGGTTGTTGTCTTTCCGATAGCAAGAGTCACATTATAAGACTTTGTATCGATCTGATACCCTGTTGGAACAGAGATTTCTTTCAGATAAACAACTTCCTGTGTCTTTTCCATTGTGAGCTGTGAAGCACCATTCTGATCAGTTGCAGGCATCTCTGCGATCAGCTTTGTACATGCAACATCGGAATAGATCCCGTACACTGCACCGGCCAGTGCATTTCCTGTATCCTGGTCTTTCTTTACAATGGATACCTTGCATTCTTTTGTCCAGGTTACTTTAAAATCCACATATTTCTCATTTCCGACACCTTCACCGAAAACAAGAGCCAGGTCCTGTGTTCCGGATCCTGTTACAATCTTGTAAGCAGAGTATTCTTTATCAATGCTTCCCTTCATCCGAGAAGAAAATGTAGCACTGACGCTCTCTGCCTGATCAAGTGGTGCTGTCAGATAAAACTGTGTACCTCCACTGATTTCTACACTTGCTCCTGCAGCACTTGTTTTACCGGTTGTCACATTTACAAGCTTTACACCGCTTGGCAACTTAAATGTGATTGTCTGCAGTTTATCTGCTTTGAATGTGATCACGCTTGTTCGCTGGCTGTTTCCTTCCACATAAGCCTTTACATTAGATTCGGAAAAGCTCATATCTACAGACGGAATGTCCGGCATATTTACACAATAATTGTAAAGTTCCATTGCCAGGTTCTTTCCTGTTGCATTGGTTCCGGATGCCCAGTCACTGGATCCATTTGCATAAGCCGCTGCAAGATGCGTAATGATGAATCTCTTTCCTGCCGGAAAATCCGGATGTTTCTCATCGAAGAAACCATTCTCATCACTTGCTTTTGTTCCGTAATAGCAGACCTTTGCAAGTGTCTTTCCATCGGCAAGTTTCTGGATCGTATAAGTTCCATTTCCCGGTCCTTTTTTCGATGGTTCAACACAGTATGCTGTCGCATTGATGCTTCCCCATTTCACATAATATGGACAAGTCAGATAAGAACCTAATCCATAGTCTGCGTAATAGTACCAGGAGCCGGCTGTAACTGTGACTGATTTTGTTCCTGTTTCACCGGAAGCAAGCATCATTGGCATATCAAAAGTAATACTTTCGCCTGCTTCAAGATCTGCAAGAGCAACTTCCTGGTCAACAGCTTCCTGCATAACCTCTGAGAGTGTGATCCCTGTTTCCGGATCAACGGTCTCCTGATTCTCCGTTGCTTCGATCTCTGCATCAAATTCTTTTTCTGTCAGTTCTGTTTTGCTCTCCGTGTCAGCAGCATCAGTTTCCTCTGTAGACGAGTCAGCCTCAGAATCCTCTGCTTCTGTCTCATCGGAAGAACCAGCATCCTGATCAGAAGAACTTTCTGACTGCGAATCTTTCTGCTGATCCGCTTCTTTTACCACGATCTTTCGATTGATCTGGTAGGTTGGGTGATCCGTTGTCTGTGGTTCTACATAATAGACTGCCTTATAGGAATTGGCATAATCGGTAGAAAAGTCATTCCCGTCCGTATCTTTTGCTTCCTGAAATGTAACTTTTACTTTGCTGTCATCCTGGATCGTAAGACCGGTATAATCACTCTTTACATCGAAATTGTCTCCAACCTTGATCTCATAATCCTTTGCAGTTACCACTTCATCTTCATCCAACTGATCCTTGATCTCCTCATAATACGGAATCTTTTTTACAGATCCGGCATCATCAGAAGCATAGGCAACAGCGGGAGAGAGTACCGTCGATAGAACCGTTACTGCAGTCAATAAACCGGACATCACCCTGCGTGCTTTCTTTTTCACGTTCATTCTCTTAAATCCTTCCTTTCTGATTTTTTGTGTATGATTATCTGTTCGTGTCTGCGTATTATCTTTTATACGAAGATGATCGCCTCCTTTCCTGAAATTTGCGCTATTTGGGACAGTCAGCACAAGCTGAGATAACAGCACAAATATATGGCGGTACCTGTTTGTCACAAATACCGCCACATGATTTCTACTGTCATCCTCTTTTCAGATTCAGACATTTTATTTTGATTTAAGATTTAAGCGTTTTCCTGTTTTCTTTCCCGGATCCGTTCCTATATCAGTTTCCATCTCTGATACGTTTTCTTCTGGCAGACACGCAGCTTTTCGCTCTGTGCATGTTCAAACCGAATATCACTCCGGGCAGGCTATTCATTTTTCAAGGTACATGAAGGTGTTCTATGCAAACCCTTCATATAACGAAACGCTCAGAGCCTGTTTTACAGTGGTCTAATTCAATTTTTTTAAAATTCTTCGTTTTCCGCCTTTTTTTTCATCGTTTTTAATGCCCTGTTCAGGAGGTCATTTACACTCTGCTGTTTGATTCCCAGATAATCTGCAACATCCTGCTGACGCATTTCCTCGAAATAAACCAGATTGAGTACCGTCTTTTGTCTCTCTGTTAACTCTTTGATCAAAGCGTTTAGAATTTCTCTGTCGATAACATCGTCAACAAAATCTTTTGAAGATCCTCTCATAATCTCCGCATCATCTGTAACATCGCTGTTAGAAAACACACCATGATTGGTGCTGATTTTGCTCTGGCTGTATGCCATACGGTCTTCAGCCTCCATCAGCAGACGGATATACCAGTTTTCATTATCAAAGAACTCTTTATTGAATTCCTTGTTATCGCCAGTTACACTCACATATTCATAGTCATCACAACTATGAAGCGGAAATACGGTTGATTGATTTCCTGCTGTATAAAGTACATATCCGTGATCATAAACAGAGATTGTTGTATCTGCATTGATCATTTCCTTTACTACAACTTTGTGTTCCTTCAAGGATTTCACGCTTGGGATTCTCTTCTCCACATCAGCAACTTTCACGATTTTTTTCAGTTCTTTTAATGTCAACATAAAGACCACCTTTCTGCCTTTCGGCTCCGGGTGGTCCATTCCATCTTTTATGAAATTTCTGCACAGACATAAAGAACTGCAGTACAAGAGGTCACGAACTCACCCGTTTTTTTTGAACGGGAGTCCGCGACTCCTTTGTAACGCATGTATCTGCGTTTAGATTAAGTTTGCCAGATTGCCTGGCTTATTCAGTTGATATGTGCATCTTCTGATTCATTCTCTGTTTGCTCTTTGCGAAACATGGAATAATCGCCCATAGCATCGTAAGGACAATGCCTTACAAATTCCTGGTATTCGATTTCAGTCATCTTTGCTTCCTCCTTTGTGTCATATTATCAAAATCTCTCTCTGCAATTATTTTTGCAGAAGAGAATTCAACCTCTATATAACGAAACGCTGAGAGCCTGTTTTACAGTGGGGTACGACAAAAAATTTAAAAATTTTTTGAAATACATCAAAAAAGCCCGACAAAACAAATACTTCAACAATCTCCAAAACCAGAAAATACTTCTGATCTTGCAGTGTATCCGTAAATGTTTTGCCGGGCTCTTAGTGATTCCAGTCAGGTTCAGCTCCTTGACAAACTCTTGCTGTCTGGTGCGTTCTTGATGGTTCCTGCCAAATCCAACGCTTACTACAGACAGCTCATTCTATTCTGTTATGATCCCTGATTCATCATCTTTCGGGAATACGTCCGCATCCTGGACTTTAATTGTTCATCTCTGATGTGGATCGGACGAACCGACACCATATCATCCTTTACAAATATCTCCAATGTACTGCGACATTTTTTGCACTCCACTTCTGAATCGCTTTGTGCGCTCTTTTCAATAAAGGCTCCGCATACAGAGCAGTGTACATGCCATTTAATAGCACCTGATCCCATATAGGCTTCCTCCTTTAAGCAATAAGATATTTCTCCATTTATTACTCAACGGACCAAAGGGAAATCAAATCCGCCTTATGAGCATCATGCCATCCATTCCGTAAGTGCCAAAGCTACACGAACAGCACGATTTCTATTCTGATCAGATCTGCTTTGTCGATCTGTGCATCCTTTTTTATCCTTTCACCAGCTACCACTCACTCTTTCCGGTATAAAAAATTCCGCTGTGATTAATTAACATGATATTTCAATAGTTTCAAATACATCACCAGTCAGATCACAGATGTCCTGGATCTGAATCTCGGTATCATCAATCCGTAAGTGGACTGATGGATCAAAAAATTCTACGGTTCCAGATAATGTATGGTACTGACCAATTAATGGATTCTTCCATGACTTTTGAAAATAAGTTGCCTGTATCTTCATTCCATATGCCAGGATCCTTAATTTCATATCCAGCTCATTTTTCTTTTCCTCAGATAAATCTCTTTTTGGTTCATAAATGATTTCCTGTTGCCGGATTGTTTCATCCAGTCCACGAAGTGCCGCAAATGGAGCAAACTGTTTTGCCCTGCGTCCTACATCCATGGGATGTCTCCTGGAAACCGGTCTTGATAAATATAAATACGGTTGATATGCACTTGCCAGCACTTTTTACACCTCCTCTAAGCACGGTGACCACCTATTTGTTCATTGCGTTCTCGATAAGTAGAACACTCTAGCAGGTTAGATCCACGCATGATCGCATTCTTTCCATAACGCTGCTTTACATTCAATACTGCTTCCTGTAAATGCCGTTCCTTATCGGTCTGTTTGGGATCATCAAACAGGCTGTACTGCACATAACTTTCAGGAGCAACCCTGTTCGCACACACCTCGATTCTTCGAATTCCGGTATATCTGTCCGCAATCCTGCGATATAAATCTTCCACTGCATCTATGATTTTTTTGGAACTGTTACTTTCTCTTTCGAGTTTTACGGTTCCTTTGGATGCCTCATGCTCATACCTGTGGTCATAGGCGATCCATAAGGTGAGAGAGCTTGTTACCAGTCCTTTTTCAAACAGATCCAGGACCAGATTATCTGTCATTTCCCTTACGATTACAAGTGCTTCGTCAAAAGAATAATTTCGCATCAGCACCTGGCCATTTGAAAGGCTGTGTTCCTCCGAATGATAGTTCTTGATGTCACTCATCCGGCATGTTTCATATCCCCATGCATGATCGATCAACAGCTCTGCATCAATCCCAAACATCTTATACAGCCAGTCTTCGGATCTTAAAGAAGCCATTGCAATATCGCCCATTGTATGGATTCCATAACCGGCTAGTTTTTTTTCAGTCCGGGATCCAATCCTCCAGAAGTCACTTAATGGTTTATGATCCCATAGCTGCTCTCTGTAAGAGAATTCATCCAGGATTCCAATATGGTCATCCACATGCTTTGCTACGATATCCATTGCGATCTTAGCAAGATACAGATTGGTTCCCACACCAGCGGTTGCAGTGATACCTGTTTCCTCCATAACCTCCTGCATAAGCTTTACCGCCATTTCTTTTGCAGTGAGATGATAAAGCTGCAGATAGTTTGTCACATCAATAAAACACTCATCGACACTGTACACATGGATATCTTCTTTTGAGACGTACCGCAGATAGATTCCATAGATCTTTGCGGAATAATCCATATACAGCTGCATCCTTGGCATGGCTGTGATGTACTTTACACAATCCGGTATCTCATGGATCCGGCACCGGTTCTTGATGCCAAGAGACTTCATAGCCGGAGTGATTGCCAGGCAGATTGTTGACTTTGATCTGGTCGGATCTGCAACCACCAGGTTTGCTTTAAACGGATCCAGTCCACGTTCTACGCATTCTACAGAAGCATAAAAGGACTTTAGATCAATACAGATAATAGAAGTCTGATCCTGACTCACATTGTCACCTCCCATACGTCTTTCCTCTTTTTGTAACATGTATCCCATTTTGACTGTCAATGACTGTGCATCCTTCCTGTTTTCTTTAAAATATAGGAAATTCATTCCACATATTCATTGACAAAAGAGGAAATATTGTGTATCTTATAGGAAAGATGTTTCCCTTATCTGTGATTCACATTATAGGAGAGATATTTCCCTTTGTCAAGAATAATTTTTATTTTTTAGGAGACACATTTCCCGTTTTGCCTTGAAGCGGCTAATGAAACTTATAAGACAAGGCTTAGAAAGAGGTATGTTTATGACATTCGGTGAAAAAGTAAGATCATTAAGAAAAGAAAAAAAGATGAGTCAGCAGGAACTGGCCAGTATGGTTGGTGTTTCATATAGGACTATTCGATCCTGGGAAGTAGAAGGACGTTTTCCAAAACAAAATGTTCTGTATCAGAAACTGGCAGATGCATTACAGTGTGACGTTTCTTATCTCATGAGTGAGAATGAAGCTTTTATCACAGAAGCATCCGAACAGTTTGGTAACCGTGGTGCCAGACAGGCTCAGCAGATTCTGGAACAGGCTGCAGCTATGTTTGCCGGTGGATCACTGACAGACGAAGATAAAATAGCTTTTATGGATGAGATTCAGAGCCTTTATCTGGATTCCAAAAGACGTGCAAAGAAATTTACACCGAAAAAATATCTGAAAAACCAAGAGGAAAAATAATAGAAGGCGGAATTATTGTACACCTAATCTGTTACCTTATAGTTACAAGGATATTTCTGCCCTTTTATTTTTTACTTTTGAGGTGATTTATTTGAGAAACACTTACATATATACAGAAACAAAGAAATTAATCAAGAAATATGGAACCCGAGATCCATTTGAGATCATGGATCAGATGAACATTGTGGTCGGTGAAACTTCCAGATATAAGACACTGAAAGGATACTGTTTTATGAGCTGTAAGACAATCTATGTCATGATCAGCAGTTTCCTTTCAGAAGAAGAAAAGATGATCGTTGCCGCCCATGAATTAGGGCATATCATTCTGCATCGTTCCCAGCTGAAAATGGCTCCAATGCAAGATGATACCCTCTACAATATGACGGATAATACAGAATACCAGGCCAATCTGTTTGCTGCCGATCTTCTGATTAATGATGAGGAGATCGAAGATATGGTTCAGAACGAAGACCTGGATTATTTCGGACTCTGCAGCTCTTTGAATGCGACTCCGGAACTCATGAGCTTTAAACTATACAGCCTGACAAAACGAGGCCAGGCTTATCATATGCCGATGGAGATTCAGAGTAATTTCCTGGCAAAATAATAAAGGATAAGTGTATTCTACAATAAGAAAACTATAGATTTATCTCACTGAAAGGGGGATTATTTATGTCAAAACATCATATAGAAAAGGTAACCTGCCCTTCCTGCCATCATGAGGGAGATTTTGAAGTCTGGGACAGCATTAATACTGTACTGGATCCTGAAATGAAAGAGAAGGTACTTAATCAGTCTATTTTCCTTTATACCTGCCCGAACTGTGGAGAGACCTTTCGTTTAAACTATCCTACACTCTATCATCAGATGGAAGATCTTGTCATGATTTATCTGGTTCCTGAATCAGAAGTAGAGAAGACATATGAAATGTTTTATGGAGAAAATGCTTTGGCTGATTATCGTACCGAAAAGTACTTAAACCGGATTGTGACATCAGCAAATCAGCTCATTGAAAAGATCAAAATCTTTGATGCTGGTAAGGATGACAGGATAATAGAACTTGTTAAATTACTTGCGGCAGATTCTATTCTCAAAAATAATCCTGCTATAGATTTTGATGAACTGCGCTTTGCTGTCGACGACGACGGAACAAATATTCTTGTAATCATTAATAAGGGTGAGATCACTGGTGCAGTTGACATTGAAAATATGTATGAATTTGCTTCTTCACACTGCGATGATTTCAAGGATCTTCGAGATGATGAGGACATTGTTATCAATCGGGAGTGGATCCTTAACAAACTTGCCGAAGCAGAAAATTAATAATATATTTGGTGGCTACACCCCCAAGCCCCTGTGGAATCAACAACACCGGTACTGGATATCAAAATCCCGCACCGGTGTTATTGATTGTAATTAGCTTACTTTGATAAAATGATAGATTGTCAGCTCTGTAAACTTGAATTGAGATTTCATATATTCCAAGGGATTTAATAACTGTTATATTTTATTATCAAATATCTCTCAATCCCTTGAAAACACAAAGTTTATCGCAGGTGAGCTTTCCCTTATTGTTTCCCTTGCGTTATATCGTCCCACCAGTGTTTACGAACTCTGATAAGGGCAAAAACAAGGGCAAGAAAATTATATAAAACAGTATAACACAAAATAAAAGTGACATTGTGAACTGATTGAAATGCTTCTGATTTTTGCAACAAATGATTGATTTAACGATAAGGAGATTTGATACGATGAGAACAATATTTGCAGAATACAATCCCAAGCGCAACAGTATTGATGTTTACACCTCTGTTGGCTATATGCTCCGCATTGACTGTTGGGAAGCTGAAAAGAACTTAAAAACCACACCAGGATCAGACTGTGCATTAAACGCACTCGCCATTGATGAACCTCTTGAATATGCAAGATTATATCTTGATGGAAACTTGCTTGATGTATCGGTTAGTCAAAGTGTCTATATCAGAACCTTTTATCGTTTCTTGATATAGACACTTTTTTTAATAGTCATTCTATTAACTAATTGATATTTTCGCCGTTTGTTGAAATAACTTCTTTATACCACTCGAAAGAATCTTTCTTTCTTCTGGACAAGTCTCCTGTTCCATCGTTATGTTTATCCACATAGATGAATCCATATCTCTTATCCATCTCACCGGTTCCTGCACTGACAAGGTCGATGCATCCCCATGGTGTATAACCCATCAGATCTACACCATCTTCCTCTACCGCCTTTTTCATTTCTGAAATGTGGTGTTGCAGATATTCCACACGGTATGGATCGTGGATGCTTCCATCCTCTTCTAAAGTATCATATGCTCCAAATCCATTTTCTACAATAAACAGTGGTACTTTGTAGCGATCTGTAAACCAGTTCAATGAATAGCGCAGTCCGATCGGATCAATCTGCCATCCCCATTCACTTGCCTTTACATACTGGTTCTTTATACGATCCTTTTCTCCACGGTAATCATATTCCGGATTGTCTGGTTCTGCTTTTGTACAGAAAGACATATAATAACTGAAACCGATATAATCGACACAGCCCTGTTTTAACACTGCAAGATCTTCTTCTGTTACGTCGATCTTAAGGTCTTTTCTTTCCCAGTATTTCAAAATATTTACAGGGTATTCCCCTTTTACATGCACATCTGTATAATAATATCTTTTCTGCATGGCTTTTTCAGCCTGCAGTATATCTTCCGGACGGCAGGTAGCCGGATAGATTGGGCACATTGCGATCATGCAGCCAATCTGAAATTTCGGATTAATCTCATGTCCAGCTTTTATCGCTTCGGCACTGGCAACCAGTTCATAGTGAGATGCCTGATACATCAATTCTTCCGCATTTTCTTCTGGTTTAATTATAATCCCGGAATTAGCATAAAGCATAAATCCATCACCGATATCTGCCTGGTTATTAATCTCATTAAATGTCATCCAATATTTTACTTTGTCTTTGTATCGCTCAAAGCATGTTACTGCAAATTTCACGAAGAAATCAATCAGTTTTCTGTTTCTCCATCCACCGTACTCTTGTACAAGATGCAGAGGCATCTCAAAATGACTCAGTGTGATCACTGGTTCGATCCCATATTTCAGACATTCATCAAACATGTCATCATAGAATTTTAATCCGGCTTCATTCGGCTGTTCTTCATCACCATTTGGGAAGATACGTGTCCATGCGATACTTGTACGGAAACACTTGAATCCCATTTCCGCAAATAAGCGGATATCTTCTTTATAGTAATCATAAAAATCGATTGCTTCATGATTCGGATAATTCTCGCCTTTTAGTATTTCACCTGTTATTCTTCTTCTTGTATTTACATCTCCGCCGGTTACAACGTCCATAATGCTCAAGCCTTTTCCATCTCGATCATAGGCACCCTCCAGCTGATGGGCAGCAACTGCGCCACCCCAGAGAAAATCTTTTCGAAATCCCATTGTTATTTCCTTCCTGTTGTCTTAATTACTTTGTATAATAGCGTTGGGGGCTTTTGCCCCCAACTTTTCTGTTTCTATATTCAATTACATCTTGATGATTATTTCTCATCAATTCTCTTATACAGTGTAATGAATTCATCTGCAAGAATGCGGAATGCTTCTGCACTCATAAGCTGATCTTCTGCATGCATCAGAAGCATGTATCCATTGGAAATTTCACCATTTGCATCCATTGCCAAAAGATCTGCATGAACGTTGTGTCCAAGTGAAAAGGCTTCATCTCCTTGTTTAATCAGCTCTGCTGCCTCATCATATTTTCCTTCTTTCGCACAATGGATCGCATTGATAAAATGTGTTCTTGCTGTACCTACATATGTGATGATCTGAAAACATGACAATTCAAATTTTTCGTTCATTTTTTTCTCCTATCCTGCTATTATTTTTATTCTGATTTTACCAGTCTTCATCCTCATCTTCTACCGGCTGATTCTTCTCCTGAACCAGATTCATCTTGTCAACCTTCTTAATGAATGGCAGATAAACGAAGAATGAAACACAAAGGATCACTAACTGAAGTAAAGCACTTTTCCATCCTGCTAAAAGGAATCCTGAGATAATCGGTGGACAAGTCCATGGGATCTGTGTTGCTCCATATAATGGGCAGATTCCTGTATACAGTGCAAAATACTGGATTAAACATGCGATCACAGGCATTCCAATAAACGGAATTGCAAGCATTGGATTCATAACGACTGGAGCACCAAACAGAATTGGCTCATTGATTCCAAATAATGCCGGAATAATTCCCAATTTACCAAGTGCTTTCAACTGTTTTGATTTTGCAAAGAAGAACATATACATTACAAGTCCGATTGTGATACCTGCACCTGTTATATTGATAAACTGATCATAAAACTGCTGTGTTACAATATGGCCTCCGTTTGCTATTGTAAGTTCTACACCACTGTCAATAATAGCCTGATTTGCAAGGCTGTTTGCCTGTAATAGTCCTGTCATGATTCCACCAACTACTGTTGAACCATGAACTCCGAAGAACCACAGGAATGGTCCTGTAAAGCACATCAGAACTGCTCCACCAAGGGAGTCTGTCATTTTCTGAAGTGGTGTCTGAACAACTTTGTAAATAATTTCAATACCTGTTGTGTCGAATCCAATAGAACAGATACCGTGAATTACTGCAGCCCCTGTCAGGATTACGAATGCCGGGATTAATGCTGAGAATGCATTTGTTACACCTTCTGGAACTCCGGCCGGCATTTTAATACGTATATTTTTCTTCAAGAACCAACAGTAAATAGGCGGTACAATCAATCCGACAATGATTGCTCCAATCATTCCCTGTCCTGCTGTCCATGTCTTATTAATAATTCCACTAACAACTTCTCCACCTTCTGTTGTTATGGACGAAGGCATCAGAATCAAGAATGTTGCCAGTGAAATAATTCCACAGTTGAGTGGTTCCTGATTTTCCAGTTTCGCATAGCTATAGCTGATACCGATAACTGCAATCAACGCACTGATGGAGAATGTTGCGCCACATACCTGATCTAATACTGGTTTGATTCCTGTAGACTCTAATACATCGACAACTGCCTTTACCGGAAAGTTTGACAGGATCAGGAAGATTGATCCGATGATCAGAGGAGACATGGAAGTCACCATACCATTTTTTATTGACTGTATTGCCTTTGTATTAATAAACTTAAGGATTACAGGGATTACTTTTTCGTTAAATTTCTCTTTCATTTGCTACTACCCTTTGCTCTGTTTTTTGCTTTAAATTGTGTATCTTTGTTTTCTCTTATTTATTTTTCGCAAGCTTATATGCAAATTTCAAAACATTCATTCCATTGCACATTCCATAATCCTGCATTGGGATCACATCTACCGGAACCCCTTTTGGATCACAGATCTCTTTTGCTCTGGCAAGCTGATATCCTACCTGTGGTCCGAGCAGTGCTACATCCACGCCTTCAATCACGCGTTCCATCTCTGTAAATGGATATGCTACGATATCAACATCTTTTCCTTTTTCCTTTGCTGCCTCTTCCATCTTCTTTACGAGAAGACTGGTTGACATTCCTGCTGCACAAAATAATCGAATTACCATGATTGTTTCCTCCCTTATTTTTTTCTCATTTGCTTTGATGGTGCTAGTATAACAAGTATTTTTCGTTTTGTCAGTACTTTTTCCTGTTTCTGGTTTCTGTTCCATATAGACGGAATTTGTTACATAAAAAAAACAGGGCATTCTACTTTATTGTGTAAAATGCACTGTTTTCCTTTTCCTTTTTTGTATATTATGATACTTTTTAGTGTATTCTGTTTTTTTTGTTACTTGTCTGGTTACTATTCGTACCATTACATTCTACAACCTTAATGAAATAAGTCTTCCATATCATTTTAAAACAGATCATCTGTATCGTTATGGACGCCCTTCAATTCTCTTCCGATTAATTCCAAAATAAAAACGACTGCCATCTGGGATGTCAGATCATAATCTTCGTCTTGTTTATATTTATACTCTGAAACATAATAATTTATATTGCAGTCACTCATCTTCGCCAAAGAACAGTTTGCCTTATTTGTAATAGATATCAGGCTGCTCCCTCTTCTTTTCAACTTTTCTGCCAACATCAGTGTCTGTTCCGTCTCTCCTGATACAGACAATGCGATTGTAGCTATTCTCTCACCTTTTCCACGAAATACCGGCGTGAACGGATCATCAATAGCAAATGAAAACCAGCCTACATTATTAAAATATCTTGCCCCATACTTTCCTATAAAAGAAGAATTCCCCACACCTACAAATATAATTGACGATGCCTTTGTAAGTAACTTCACAGCTTCCTGGATATTCTCAGCAAATGCCTGTGTCTGCACCCGTTCAAAGAAATCTTTAACCGCAGTAAGATCCATATTGATTTTCTTCTTTTCCTTGCTGCTGACTTCCTGTTTTAATTTCAAACGGAATTCAGAATATCCCTCGCATCCTACCTTTTTACAAAAGCGAAGGATCGTCGTTGTTGAAACATGAACCGCCTCTGCCAGCTCGCGTACTTTCATATATACTACTTTCTCTTCATTGCTGATGATGTAATTATACACATCCATCTCCAACTGATTAAAGGATTTTATCATCTCATGCGTAAACATATGAATTCAGTTCCCTTCTGTTTTTCTCTCTATTCCATAATCATATTATGTTCTTTAGAAGCAGTGTTTATCCCGCATTTTAATCGTGTTTTTCATTACTTCATCGTCTTCGCCAGTGAATTGAGCAATGCCCGCATCTCTGG
>ENA-UACD01000275-UACD01000275.1-human-gut-metagenome-genome-assembly--contig:-NODE-275-length-19731-cov-8.676865_pt1 | contig 19731 bp, 16 predicted proteins | sample MGYA00243882_ERZ654231 | MGnify/ENA primary metagenome ERZ654231 (study PRJEB26926, sample SAMN06165158) | human gut metagenome | biome: ENVO:00009003; feature: ENVO:2100002; material: ENVO:00002003...
TACGATATGGATATAATCCCGTCCGACCTTGCCACCTACGGCGGCGAAGCGAAAAACCTTTTGCGGGATTTGCAAAGCCGGAACGAGCGAATGTTTTTGCTTACGCTGTTAGTTTTGAATATGGCAGACACAAAGCAGAAATTGGACAACGATGTATTCAGTGCCGCAAGTATCGCGCAGAAATACAACTGTATGCTCACCCGCCTTGACTATCGGCAGGAACAGGGGCTTATGTCCTCTATCCCGTTGGGCGAAAACCTAATCCAAATCCAGCGGGGCTTGACGACTTCCAGCACCGCTATTTTCGTCCCCTTTACGGTGCAAGAGCTGTTCCAAAGCGGCGAAGCGTTGTATTACGGCTTAAACGCCCTTTCCAACAATATGATTCTGTGCGACAGAAAACGGCTGAAAAACCCAAACGGCCTTATCCTCGGCACACCGGGCAGCGGCAAGAGTTTTTCGGCAAAGCGCGAGATCACCAACGCTTTTCTCATTACCGCAGATGATATTATCATTTGCGACCCGGAAGCGGAGTATTACCCCCTTGTGGAACGGCTGAAAGGACAGGTTATCAAGGTTTCGCAGAATAGCACGCAGTACATTAACCCGATGGACATAAACCTCAATTACAGCGAGGGCGACACGCCCATAGCCTTAAAGAGCGATTTTATCCTTTCCTTTTGCGAACTCATTATGGGCGGCAAAAATGGGCTGGAAGCGGTTGAAAAGACCTTGATTGACCGCGCCGTTATCAGCGTGTACCGCAGCTACCTTGCAGACCCGAAGCCGGAGAATATGCCGATTTTGGGCGACCTCTACAATGAAATCAAGAAGCAGCCGGAAAAGGAAGCGCAGCGTATCGCGTCGGCATTGGAACTCTATGTAAACGGCAGTTTGAATGTGTTTAACCATAGGACAAACGTTGATATTCATAACCGCCTTGTCTGCTTTGATATTAAAGAACTCGGCACCCAGCTACGAAAACTCGGTATGCTCATTGTCCAAGACCAAGTTTGGAACAGAGTTACCATAAACCGCAGCGAGGGCAAGGCGACGCGGTACTACATCGACGAGTTTCATTTGCTGCTCAAAGAGGAACAAACCGCAGCGTACAGCGTTGAGATTTGGAAGCGTTTTCGCAAATGGGGCGGTATTCCGACAGGTATCACCCAAAACGTGAAAGATTTGTTGTCGTCCCGCGAGGTGGAGAACATCTTTGAAAACTCGGATTTTGTGTATATGCTCAACCAAGCACAGGGCGACAGGGAAATCCTTGCAAAGCAGCTTAACATTTCGCAGCAGCAAATGACCTATGTAACCCATTCCGACGCGGGCGAGGGGCTTATCTTCTACGGCAACGTGATTTTGCCGTTTATTGACCGTTTCCCGCAGGATACGGAACTGTACCGCGTCATGACGACCAAACCCGGCGAGGTGTCGGCATGAGGATAGAAACGGACAAAATCTATTGCGGCGACAGCTTGCAGGTGCTTCAAACCTTGCCGGAAAACGCAGTTGATTGTTGCGTAACGTCCCCGCCTTACTATGCCTTGCGGGACTACGGCGCAGACGGGCAGATCGGACGGGAAGCGACGCCGGAAGAATATGTTTCCCGCATTACGGCGGTATTCCATGAGGTAAAGCGAGTGCTTACGCCGGAGGGGACTTGTTGGCTGAATATCGCGGACACTTATTGCGGCACAGGCAGCAAAGCCGACCACCAAGACCCCAAATATCCCAAAGGCAGGAACGGGCAGCAAGTGGCGTTTAACCACCGCGCCCCCGGCTGCAAGCCCAAAGATTTAATCGGTATTCCGTGGCTTGTAGCCCTTGCCTTGCGGGGCGACGGTTGGTATTTACGCAGTTCTATCATTTGGCACAAAACAAACCCCATGCCGGAAAGCACGCGGGACAGGCCGACCCGCTGCTATGAATATGTGTTTCTGCTTACCAAGTCAAAGAAGTATTATTACGATTGGCAAGCAGTAGCCGAGCCGATAGCCCCCACAACGGCGGGGCGGCTGAAAAGCGGAGTTAGCAAAGGAAATAAGTATAACGTTACTGTTCCGGGGCAAAACCAACCGCAGAAAATCAACCGCCCCCGCGAAAAGGGCGCATACGCCGACGAGTTGATTTCTCCCGTCCGCAGCCGCCGCAACGTTTGGCAGATTAACAATGTCGGCTATCATGGCGGGCATTTCGCAGCGTTCCCGCCGAAACTTGCGGAAACGTGCATTTTGGCGGGCTGTCCCGTGGGCGGGATTGTCCTTGACCCCTTTTTAGGCAGCGGCACCACCGCAGCGGCGGCAAAGCACCTTTCCCGCCGCTATATCGGCATTGAGTTAAACCCCGACTATTGCAACCTTGCGAAACAGCGGATTGGAGGTGATGAAGATTGAGCAAGGAACTGAAAGCCCCCGACAAGGTAACGCAAAAAATGACCCGCGACGGTGCGGTTGCGGAAAACCTCACGACGGGCGAAACGTCCAGTATCAGCGAAAGGCCGCAGGAAGAAAACTATTCAGCCCCCGCAGGGGTGGCAGCGGAAAAGGTTGTGCAGCATATCGGCGCAGAGATTGAGCGACACGCAGCAAAAGGCGCGGAGAAAAAAGCCCTTGACGCGACGCAGCCTAAAACCCATTCTTCCCGCTTGCAGTTTTCCGAAGCGGAACGGGCAACGCCGGAACTTCAAAAAGCGATCAAGAAATCGGATAAGGCGGCAGACTGTTTAGACGCAGCGCGGGCGGCTATCCCCAAGCAGACCAAAATCAAGAAAGAGCGCGTTTTTGACGAAGCGAAAGGCAAGGCAAAGACGCGCCTTTCCTTTGAAAAGACGGATAAGCCCCCAAACGGCAAGTTGCGGCATAACCCCTTATCCCGTCCGGCACAGGAGTTAAACAGTACCGTACATGGGAAAATCTACGAGGTAGAGAAAGAAAACGTCGGTGTGGAAAGCGGGCACCGGGTAGAACTTGCCGGAGAGAAAGCGGGCGGCATGGCGGCGCGGGCAGTTAAGGGCGGCATACGCCGCCATAAGCTGAAACCCTACCGGGCAGCGGCGGCAGCGGAAAAACAAGCGGTAAAGGCAAACGCAGATTTTCTCTATCAAAAGGCGTTGCACGATAACCCCGCGCTTGCGCACTCCAACCCCATTTCCCGTTTTTGGCAGAAGCAGCGCATTAAAAAGCAGTATGCAAAAACGCTGAAAGCGGGCGGCAAAGCGAAAAAAACCGCTGAAGCCACCGCAAAGGCGGCGAAGAAAACCGCGCAGGAAACCAAACGGGCGACGTTCTTTGTTGTCCGGCATTGGAAAGGCTGCTTGATTGTGGGCGGGATTGCCTTTATCGTGCTGCTGCTTTTCGGCGGGCTGTCCTCTTGCTCCCTCTTTGGCGGCAACAGCGGCAGCGGCTTGATTGCGTCGTCCTATCTCTCCGAGGACGCGGATATAACGGGCGCGGAAAGCGCGTATGCCGCTATGGAAGCCGAGTTACAAGATATGCTGGACAATATCGAAAGCGAATACCCCGGCTATGACGAATACCGGGTAAACGCGGACGAGATCGAGCATGACCCCTATGTGCTAATTTCTATCCTTTCCGCGTGGCATGAGGGCGTGTTTACACTCGATGAAGTGCAAAGCACCCTTGAAATGCTCTTTGAGAAACAGTATATCTTGACGGTCGAGGAAGAAGTACAGGTACGCTACCGCACCGAAACAAGGACGGACAGCGAGGGCAACCCCTATACGGTTGAAGTCCCCTATAACTATTACATTCTTCATGTGGATTTGGAAAACTTCAACCTCTCCCATGTCCCCGTTTACATCATGGGCGAAGAACAGCTATCCATGTACGCTATGTATATGTCGTCGCTGGGAAACAGACCCGACCTTTTCCCGCAATCCGGCTATGTGTCTAAATACTATGAAAACCCGCCCGCCGATTATGAAGTACCCGCCGCGCTGCTGGGTTCCGATGAAAAGTTTGCGCGGCTCATGGAGGAAGCAGATAAATACGTCGGTTTTCCCTATGTGTGGGGCGGCAGCACCCCGGAAACCTCTTTTGATTGCAGCGGCTTTGTGAGTTATGTGTTGACGAACAGCGGCCTATACAATACGGGCAGACTTGGGGCGCAAGGGCTTTACAACATCTCAACCCCTGTTTCTAACCCGCAGCCGGGGGATTTGGTGTTCTTTACGGGTACATACGACACCCCCGGCGTTTCCCATGTGGGGATTTATGTGGGCGAGGACGGGGACGGAAGCCCCGTCATGCTGCATTGTGGCGACCCTATCCAGTATTCAAAGCTGGACACCAGCTATTGGCAATCCCACTTTTACGCCTACGGGCGGTTAAATTACAATTAAAAGGAGTTGAAAAATGAATATTGTATCTTTTGGCGGCGGCACGAATAGTGCCGCCTTACTTATTGGCCTATACAAGCACAAAATCCCGATTGACCTTATCACCTTTGCCGATACGGGCGCGGAACACCCGCATACCTATCAATTTATCGAGATAATCAATCAATGGCTTGCGGAACACGGTATGCCGCAGATTACCGTTGTGCAGTATGTTGACCGCTACGGCAACCGCCTATCTCTTGAAACCGAGTGCTTGCGCTCTCATACGCTCCCGTCGATTGCCTACGGGCATAAGCGTTGTTCGCAGAAACACAAAATCGCACCGCAGGAAAAGTTTTGCAACCACTATGCGCCTTGCCGCGAAGTATGGCAGCGCGGCGAGAAAGTCAACCGCTATATCGGCTATGACGCGGGAGAAGTGAAACGGTATGAACATTCCCGCAAGTACAACGAAGCCGACAAAAAATATCATAACCGCTACCCCCTCATTGAAGAATGGGGCTGGAACAGGGACGATTGTATCCGGGAAATCAAAGCGGCAGGATTGCCGCAGCCGGGTAAATCGTCCTGTTTCTTTTGTCCGAGCATGAAGAAACAAGAGATTTTATATCTCAAAGAACACTATCCCGATCTATTTAACCGGGCGGCGACTTTGGAAGAAAACGCTATGCCCTATCTTAAAACCGTTAAGGGATTGGGGCGCAGCTATTCATGGAAAGAACAGTTTGGAAAGGAGTAAATGACTATGGCGAACACGAAACTTGACCGTATCGAAAGGGATATTGAGAAAACGAGGGCAAAAATCCTTGAACAGCAAAAGAAGCTGAAAGACCTTGAAGCGCAGAAAGTCGAGGAAGAAAACGCGCAGATCGTGCAAATGGTAAAGGCGGTACACCTTGACGGGACGCAGCTTGCCGCGTTCCTCTCCGCTTACGCCAGCGGCGAAATCACCTTGCCGCAGCCGGAAGCCACTTACCCCGCCGAACAGGAGGACAACGACAATGAAGAATAAAAAGATAATCCGAAAGTTTACCGTATTGCTTGCCGCACTGGTTATCATGTGCGGCTTTTCTGTTACCGCTTATGCGGGCGGTGGCGATGAAAGCGACGACACGCCTACCCCCGTAACCGAGGAAACCCCCGCGCCGGAAACCGAGCCGGAAGAAACGACGGGCGGCTATGAGCCGCAGCCCCTTACCCCGGACGGGAATATGTCCCTTGTGGACGATATAACGGGTGAAGCGTCCGGCGACAAGCAGTTTATCACCGTCGTTACCAAAAGTGGCAACTATTTTTACATCATCATTGACCGCGCCGAGGACGGGGAAAATACCGTCCATTTCCTTAACCAAGTGGACGAAGCGGATTTAACCGCCCTTATGGAGGACGGGCAGACCGAAGCCCCCGTTTGTAGCTGCACCGATAAATGCGTTGCCGGAAGCGTCAACACCGCTTGCCCGGTTTGCAGCGTCAACATGAGCGAGTGCGCGGGTGTGGAAGCCGAGCCGGAGCCGGAAGAAACCGAGCAGCCGCCGGAAGAAGAAAAAGGCGGCGACATGGGCGGTGCTATTCTGCTTGTCGTGCTGCTTCTTGCCGCAGCGGGCGGCGGCGCGTTCTATTACTTTAAGATTATGAAGCCTAAAAAGGACGCGGCAAAAGGCAGCAGCAACCTTGACGATCTCGACTTTGACGAGGACGACGAGGAAGAATTAGAAACCGAGCAGGAGGACGAGGAAGTATGAAACTTGTAATTGCAGAGAAACCGAGCGTCGGGGCGGCGATTGCCGCCGTACTTGGCGCGAATGAAAAGCGCAGCGGATATTTTGAGGGCAGCGGCTACCTTGTGTCCTGGTGTATCGGGCATTTGATTAGCCTTGCGGACGCGGCGACCTACAATGAGCAGTACCGAAAATGGAAGTATGATGATCTCCCCATTGTCCCGCAGGATTGGCAGTTTACCGTTGCCAGCGGCAAGGAGCAGCAGTTTTCCGTACTCAAAGACCTTATGCACCGCAGCGACGTTTCCGAGATTGTCAATGCGTGCGACAGCGGGCGCGAGGGAGAACTCATTTTTCGATTTGTCTACGAACAGGCAAATTGCAAAAAGCCCTTTTCCCGCCTTTGGATTAGCAGCATGGAAGAAAGCGCAATCCGCGAGGGCTTTTCAAACCTCAAAGACGGGCGCAGCTATGACAACCTCTATCAATCCGCGCTTTGCAGAGCAAAGGCAGATTGGCTTGTCGGGATTAACGCGACCCGCCTTTTCTCTATCCTCTATCACAAAACGCTGAATGTCGGCAGAGTGCAAACGCCCACCCTTACCATGCTGGTAAACCGCGACTATGCGATCAGCAGCTTTAAGAAAGAAAAATATCATGTTGTCCGTCTGAACGCGGGCGGTGTTTCGGCTTTGTCCGAAAGGCTGAACGACGAAGCGGCAGCGCAGCAGATGAAAGCGGCTTGCGAGAAATCGCAAGCCGTTTGTACTTCCCTCAAAAAAGAGAAAAAGACCGTTTCCCCGCCGAAGCTGTTTGACCTTACCGCGTTGCAGCGCGAAGCTAACCGCCTGTATGGATTTACGGCGAAACAGACCCTTGATTATGCGCAAGCCCTCTATGAAAAGCGGCTTTTGACCTATCCCCGCACCGACAGCAAATATATCACTTCCGATATGCAGGATAGCACAAAGGAACTCATTACCGGGCTTTGTTCGCTGCTTCCCTTTATGCGGGACGTGAAGCTGCAAGCAGACCTTACAAGGGTTTGCGACAACAGCAAAGTAACCGACCACCACGCTATTTTGCCGACAGCCGAGTTTTTGAAAGCGGGCTTTTCTTCCCTTGCCGACAGCGAAACAAAACTTATGACCCTTGTATGCGCGAAGCTGCTTTGCGCCGCAGCCGCGCCCTATGAATATGAAGCGGTTACGGCGGCTATCTCTTGCGGAGGCTATACCTTTACCGCAAAGGGAAAGACGACGCTTTGCGAGGGGTGGTGCGAGATTGAAAAGCTGTCCCGCGCCGCGTCCGAGGAACAGGACGAGGACGCAGAGCCGGAAACCGTTTTGCCGCCGCTTGCCGAGGGGCAGACCTTTGACAATCCGGCAGCGGAGATCTCCGAGCGTTACACGCAGCCCCCGAAAGCATATACCGAAGATACGCTTCTGTCCGCTATGGAGAACGCGGGCAAGGAAGAAACGCCGGAGGACGCAGAGCGCAAAGGGTTAGGCACTACCGCGACGCGGGCGGGTATCATTGAAAAACTCATTAGCGCGGGTTTTGCCGAGCGCAAGGGCAAAAAGCTAATCCCCACAAAAGACGGGTATAACCTTGCCGCTATTCTGCCCGAAGTCCTTACGTCCCCGCAGCTTACGGCAGAATGGGAAACCCGCCTTACCGGGATTGCCAAAGGCAGCGACAGCCCGGACGACTTCATGCGCAGCATTGAGGAAATGACAGCGGGGCTTGTCAAAACCTATTCCGCGATTTCCGAAGATAAAGCGAAGCTGTTTACCCCGCAGCGGGAAGCAATCGGCACTTGTCCCCGTTGCGGCGCGGCGGTTTATGAGGGCAAGAAAAACTACTACTGTTCCGACAGGGCTTGCAGCTTTGTCATGTGGAAAAATGACTTGTTCTTTCAGCAGCGCAAAAAGACTTTCACAAAGGCGATTGCCGCCGCCCTTTTGAAAGACGGAAAGGTAAAAATCAAAGGTATGTACTCGACCAAGACGGGAAAGACCTTTGACGGAGTTGTGCTGCTTGCCGACACAGGCGGCAAGTATGTAAACTTCCGCGTCGAGCAGAACCGAAAATGATTAGGCTTGATGAAAAGCAGTATCGAGCCGTTAAGAAAATGACCCGCGCCGCGTGCGCCAACAACGATTGCGGGAACTGTCTGCTATTGGACGACGGGGAACCTTGCGTTTGTGTGCAGAGTATCAGCTATTCGCTGTTATGCCGTTATTTCCGCGAAGCGGTTTTACCCGCAGACAGGCAGCTATGCGAACAGATCACCCGCAGCGGGGAAACCGATTTGAAGCGTTGCGCGGTATGCGGCAGCACATTTGCGGCGGGCAGCAATCGGGCGAAATACTGTCCCGATTGTGCGGCAAAGATACGCCGCAGACAGAAAGCGGAAAGCGAGAGAAACAGGCGTTTACGGATAAAAACAACTACATAGCAAGCACAGCAAACGAGTACCCGTTTGCGAGAAATGCCCGCGCTGCTCTATGGGAAGCGCGGGCATTTTGCTTGTTGGGATAGTCCCAAACCCTTAAAAATCGAGAAAGGACGTGATGAAACAATATGCCGTATTCTTCATACGACCATGACAAATTGGAAACCGCCGAAACCATGCGGATAGAACGCCGGATATATTTTGAAGCAAAGGACGGGGAGATTGCCCCCTATGTTTCTTTGCCGCTGGAACAGCTACACGCCATGCGCGAGGAAAGCGCGGCAGCGGAACAGGCGATTTTTAATGATCTCTCAAGCCGAGCCGCCGCATGGGAGGAACAGGCGGGAAGAACGCTTTTGCTGGATAAAACACTTGAATATGTGAGAACGCCGCACGTCCAGCACACCGCTAACGAGTGGCAGACCACCGAGCATAACCGCCATATTCGCAGCAACCGGGTATATCAGATGAATTACTACATTTACGAGAATACCCGCTACGACAAAGAAGCGCAGAAATCTATCCCGTATTCATGGACGCTTACATGGAGCGTGCGCACCAACAGCCCAAGCAGAACCCAAGCGAAGATTGCCGGACAAGATAGAAAGGTTTTCACCGACAAGGCAGCTATGGAAAAGTATCTGAATGGGCGTATCAAAGCGTATGACCGCTTGTTTACGGAAATCTCCCCGCCTATCCCGCAGGAGTACGCCGACTATTTCAAAGTAAACGGTATGCTCATGCCGGACTACACCATAGAGGGCGAAGAACCCCCGCAGCAGCAACAGGCGGCAGCTATCCCCGAAAATACCGGGCAGGAAAAGGAGCGTGAACACATGAGCGAACAGTTTTCTATTATGATAGGCAACCGCAGCCGCTTTGACGCGGGCGACCCCGGCGGCTATTGGCTGGATATGCCCGCCACAAAGGAGCAGTTGCACGAAGCTATGCAGAGCGTTGGCATTACCGCCGACAATCCGCAGGATTTTTCCATTCGCGGCTATTCCGACGACCCGGAAAAACATATCGCCTTGCCCTATGAAATGGTATGTGCGGCAGAGGTGGACGAACTCAATTTTCTTGCGGCGCGGCTCGAACAGCTTGACCCCGCCGAGGTTGGCAAGCTGAACGCGGCCTTGCAGCAGAAAAACGGGCTTGCAAATATCGGACAGGTGATCGACTTCACCTACAACGTGGATTTTTACGTCCATATCCCCGAAGTACATACCTACCGCGATTTAGGCGACTATTACTTAAATCAATCCGGCATGGTACAAATGCCCGAAGAATGGAAAGGCGGCATTGACCTTACTACTTTCGGAAGAAATGCCGCCGCGCAGGAAAAAGGCGCGTTTACCGAATATGGTTATATCGTGGAAAGCGGCGACGAGTGGGAACGGCAGTTTGAGGGGCGCGAAGTGCCGGAGGAATACAAGATTATGAGTTACCCGCAGCCGGAGCGCAGCGAACAGGACAAGACCTATATGGACGCAGCCGAAGTGCAGCAAGCAGCCGTACAGACCGCCGAGCCGCAGCAGCCCCGCCCCGTCGTCCCCATTATCCTTACTTCTGAAAAGCCCGCCGAAAAGGTAAAGGAGATTACCGCCCGTTTGGAGCAAGGCGTACAAGCAATTTTTGACAGCGACCGCTATAAAGAGTTTTTAACCGCTATGTCAAAGTTTCATGATTACAGTCTGAACAATACGATTTTGATTGCCATGCAGGGCGGCAATTTGGTAATGGGCTTCCGTCAATGGGAAAAGGAGTTTGACCGCCATGTAAAGAAAGGCGAGAAAGGCATTAAAATCTTTGCCCCCGCGCCCTACAAGGTGAAAAAGCTGGTTGATAAAATCGACCCCGAAACGAGAAAGCCCATGCTTGACCGCGAGGGAAAAGTGGTAAAGGAAGAAAAGGAAATCACCGTCCCCGCCTTTAAGGTTATAACCGTCTTTGATATTTCGCAGACCGAGGGCAAGGAGTTTCCCGACCTTTCCGTTAAACCGCTGCTTGCCGATGTGGAGCAGTACGAGGATTTTTTCGCCGCCCTTGAAAAAGCGTCCCCCGTCCCGATTGCATTTGAGCAGATCACAAACGGCGCAAATGGGTATTTCAGTTTGACCGACAAGCGTATTGCAATCAAAGAGGGCGTGAGCGAGTTACAGGCGGTAAAGACCGCCATTCACGAAATCGCCCATGCGAAGCTGCACGATGTGGACTTGAACGCCCCGCCGGAACAGCAAAACCGCGTTGACCGCCATACCCGCGAGGTAGAAGCGGAAAGCGTCGCTTACACTGTCTGCCAGCATTTCGGCCTTGATACGTCCGATTACTCTTTCGGCTATGTGGCGGGTTGGAGCAGCGGCAAGGAAATGACCGAGTTAAAAACGTCCCTTGAAACGATACAGACCACCGCAAAGGAACTCATTACCGAGATTGAGGGGCACTTTACCGAATTGCAGCAACAGCGGCAAGCCGAGCAGGAACAGCAGACCCCCGTATTTGACAAGCTGCCGCCCGAACAGCAGCAAGCCTTGTCCGACACGGTAAAAGACACTCTGCAAATGCTGGTTGACGCAGACAAGCGGATTTATGGCGACGTTACGGGCAAGACCCTTGAAGCAATCGCGGCGCAAGGCTATTCCTACAAGGACGGGCAGCTTGAAAAGCAGCAGCCGGAAGCGACCCCCGACAGCCTTTTGACGGGTGAAACCGTTAGAACGCCGAGGGGCAATTTTCATATTACCGATATGAGCCGTGAACAGATCGAAGCGGCGGGATTTGGTTTTCACCATGCGTCGGAGGACGGGAAGTATCTCATTATGGGGAATGGCACACAGGCTTATGCCATAGCCGCCGAGCAGCCGCAGCGGGATAATCCCTTAAAGCACGTCGAGGACACCATAGAGCAGAACGACAACAATTTTGACGGGCTTATCAACAACACGCCGCAAACGCCCACCGTCGCAGATTTTGAGCAGCGGGCAAAGGCGGGCGAAACGATTTCCGTTACCGACCTTGCGAAAGCGGTAAAAGCCGAGAAACGGGAGCAGCCGCAGAAAAAACCGTCCATTTTGAAGAAGCTGGACGAGTACAAGAAACAGGCGGCGCAGCAGCCGAAAGATAAGCAGAAAGAGCATAAAAAGGATTTGGAGGTTTGATAGCATGAATACCCGCTTTACCATTGAGGAAGAAAACATTGTTGCGATCTACGCCGAGAACAGCCGGGAAACAACGCTTGAAAATATCCTTGCCGCCATGCCCTATATGGACGAGGATATACGCCAGCTTGCCGCCGCAGCGGTGAACAAGCTGCAAGCCATGACGGACAGCGAGTTTTCCGAAAGGGAGTTTATCTTGACCGACGAGGAATAGTCCATAGAAAACAGGGGCGCGGTTGCCGATTTCCGGCACCGCGCCCCTGTTCTTTTTTTGTCCTTGCGTGGACAATTAGAAAGCCGTTTTTTGAGGTTTGAATATAAAGTATCGTCTACGCCGTTTCCCCGCGCTGGAAGTCGCAGAAACACAGGCGTTTTAAGCCCTTAACGTTCCACTTGCTACCCCATGTTTTGCGCCTTATCGCTCCTGTTCCCGCGCCCTGCTTTGGGACGGGTAAAGAATACTATCGACGTTCTTTTTGACAATGCCGTATTCCTGCATTTGCTTTTTCGCTTGGCGGTAATCCTCATACAATTTGCTTTTCCTGTCGTTTAAGCCGCTGTACTCCTTGCGCAGCGCGGCGAGATCGGGCAGCTTCTTTATCTGCATTTCCCGGAGTGCCTTTGCCGCAGCTTCAAACAGGATAATTTCGCTTTCATGCCCCCGCAGATACTTTTCCTTGTCCGGCGATTTTCGGTATTCATCGTAAATCGGTTTTAACTGTCGGTATGTGGTGGTGTGCTTGATAAGCAGCGATAAATCAGACATACGCTGTTCAACTTCTTTAACCGCCTTTGCCGCCGCGTCATGGGCGGTCATAATATCGGCTATCCTGCTTTCAAGTTCGCTGTAATACTCAATATTGTTTTCGGTTAGGAAGTTCATGCTTTTAGCAGCCTGTTTCAGATTATGGATTTTTGCCCACCGTTCATAGCCCGCCGACTGTTGGGCTTTGATACTGTTTTCAAGATCGACGACAAGCCGGATTTTCTTATCTTCCCGCAGCGTTTTTGCTTTGGCAGCATACAAGCCCTTGATACGTTCCTTTATCGCTTCTTCCGTATATGCCGCGCCGAGCGTCTTTGCGCGGGTAAACCGTTCCTGTCCGGTGGCGCGGAAAGAAATATACTTGCCCTGTTTGATTTCATACCCCATTTCCTGCAAGCGGCGCAGCAGTTCGTCAAAATCTTTCACTTGGGGAATGAGGGTATCTATCGCCGTTTTCAGCTTGGCTTTATAGCTTGTACCTTGCTTTTCGGCGGTATATTCCGCATAGCTTTTCCCCTTGTCCTGTCCCGGCACGACGACGGATAGCCCATGCTCTTTACATATCCTGTCGCTGGTACGCCGGATATGGTGATAGCTTTGTTTGTTGGAATGGTACTTTTTGTAGTCAACGAAGCTAACCGCGTTGAAAATCAAGTGATTATGCAGATGGTCTTTATCGACGTGAGTTGTCAAAACAAACTCATACTTGCCGCCTAATACCGCCCCGGCAAGTTCCATGCCGATTTTGTGCGCTTCTTCCGGTGTGGTTTCTCCCACCGCAAAGGATTGTATCAAGTGCCGCCCTAAATGTGTGCCGCGATCTCCGGCAGCTTCCCGCGTCCATGCAAACTCAATATCGGCGGTTTCCAGCCCGCAGCCGAAAGAGGACGCAAGCAGCTTCCCGTCTGTCTTTTCGGGATTTAAGATATAGTCTATCGCAGCCTTTAAGGTTGATTTAATAGGGTGCGTCTTTGTAACCGCCATATCTCGTCCACCGCCTTTTTAATGTCCTCTATATCCTGCCTGTAAACCGTCCCCGTCGCATTGGCGCGTTTTGCAATTTGGTTGATGTTCCGGCTCACCGCTTGCAGTTCCCGGATATATGCTTTTGTGTCGCTTCGGTCAACGACAAGAATATACCCGTCTATCGCCATTTTACGGAAGTATGCCCCATACTGCTTTATGGGAAGCTGCTTCATCTTCTCGTCGATCAGCCGCTTTTCTTCTTCCGTAACGTAAAACTTCATCTGTATATTTCTCTTTCGGTTTTCCATTTCCGCACCGCCTTTCGGTATAAGGGTTTGGGATTATCCCAACAAGCATTTTCCGCAAACGGGTACTCGTTTGCTGTGCTTGCTATCTACTCCATACCCCCACCGAAAGGCGGTATTTGTTGCGCGTTCCTTTGATTTTGGACGCAAAAAAAGATTGCAGCCGCCATGCGCTGCAATCTCCCGATTTCTCATATTGTGAGGTTAATCCTCTGCTTTTTCGACTTCCGTTATCTCCCTTGCTGTTGCGGTTACAATCCGTATGCCTTTATCGCTCATACCGTCCAGCAGCGCGTCAAGCTGCCGCCGCCCGGTGGATTTCTCCGCATTGCTGTTCGGGAAGAAAAATTGATCTACCGAAATATGATACCGGGTTACAAGGTCATAGAATACCTGTAAACTCGGCTGTTGTCCCTTGTTCTCGATATTCGCAAGGTAGCGCGGGGAAATATATAACTCGTCGCTTACCTTTTTGCGGCTCTCGCCGTATTCATTTCTCGCGGCTTTTATAGCTGCCCCGAAAGCCTTAAAGTCGTACAATGGTACGGGTCTTTTTGCCATTTTCATTCACCCTGTTACATTTTACAGTTCACCTTTCTTTTTGGATATGTCCACACAATTCATATCATTAGGTTAAATACTTCCTGTTGTGTATTGACAGTAGACTGATTTTCTGATAAAATAAAATTTATGTAAAAGGAGGCGGCGTTTATGTTGCATAGCATGCGTATTAGATAAGCATTGAAAAAAAGGATTTTCCCATTTTCAACATGGGCTTTTTTGTCATGCTTATTTTGCGGATGCTATACAAAAAACTAACGACGTATAGATATAGTATAGACATAGTGCAAGCTATGCCTTAGTTTTGTTGTACTGCTCTGTGCATTATAAATGCAGGGCAATGCTCATGTTGAGGATTGACCTGCATTTTTTTGTGTAAAAAGGACGAGTGAAATATAATGCTTAAAAAATATTGGATAAAATGTCCGATTTGTAACGGAAAGACGAGAGTTCAAGTATTTCATAATACTGTATTAAAAGATTTTCCTCTTTTCTGCCCTAAATGCAAATTGACGCATATCATTGATGTAGAAAAATTAGAGATTGTAATCAAAAATACAGAAAAACAAACTTTTATTATTTAGAAGAAAGGATATAAAAATGAAACGTTTACCTAAATATACGCCTGCGGAAGTACGGAATGATCCATACGGATTTACTTACAAAGAAATGTCGGAAGTTATTGGCGAGAATGAAGCAAAAGCCTTATATGAAGAATTATATAAGCAATTACCACGCAAAAAAAATCTATCAATGTTGGTAAAAAATATTTGCAAAAGCAGTGATACTGAAAAGTATGTTTACGAACTGAAAGACAACAAATACATTGAAACGGTTTTTATCAAGCGGCGAGATGGTGGAACTGTTTGCGTGAGCACACAAGTCGGTTGTCCTGTTGGTTGTATTTTTTGTGAGTCCGGGCGAAATGGCTTTGTTCGTAATCTAACATCGTCAGAAATCGTACAACAGATTATATTGTTGCGTCGAAAAGTAAACCGTATCGTTTTTATGGGTATGGGAGAGCCTTTATTCAATTATGACAACTTGATAAAAGCAATCCATATTCTCCGAGATAGATATGGGCTCAACTTTCCAACCGACGGCATTACCATATCAACAGTTGGTCCGGTCGATCAATTAAAAAAATTGCGCGAGGAACATCTTAAAATTCAGTTGACAATATCTTTACACGCAGCAACACAATCTGCAAGAAATCGTATTATTCCTCACATGCGCATATATGCTATTGAAGATGTTGTTAAGCAAGCCTTATCCTATTCTGAAAGGCATAATCGCAAAATTGTCTTTGCGTATTTGCTTTTACCGGGTATAAATGACCGGCCCTCAGATGTAAGACAACTTGCAAAATGGTTTCGGGGCAAAAAAGTTATGATTAACGTGTTACAATACAACCCAACAAGCAATTCAAGAATTAAAGCACCACAGAAACGGGAAATAGTTGCATTCAAACATCAATTAGAGCAAGCAGGACTTGAAGTTACTATGAGAGTTTCTCATGGCAGAGAGATTAACGCGGCTTGTGGACAGTTAGCTAACACATATAATAAATTCAAAAAAAAATGATTAAAAGTGCCAGACGCATAGACGCAGAGCCGATAACGCATTAGGTCAAAAAACCTATGTGTTATCGGCTTTTTTATTTAATATTGCGCAAAAGCCGCTGTTCCCTATTATAGAATGGATTGCGGGTAGTGTATTAAAGTCGCCCTTTTTTAAGGATACGGCGGTATCGGGGAGGTATCGCCGTGTCCATTTTTATTTACTGTAACCCGCCTAATGCTTTGCGGTCAAAAAAAGCTATGCTCCGCAAGCGGGATATTCCGGCTATGAATGTGAACTGTCAATACATTTAGCTACTGCTTACATTTCCTTTGCGCCCGTCCGCGTCTTGCGGACGGGCGCATTTTGCTTTTTTCAACTTTTTTCTGAAAAGCGCACTCAAGAGCCATCTCCCGAACGGGTACGGAGCGAAAGGGGCAGAGAGGACAAGCCCTTAACTCCCGTCCTCTACTCCACGCGGGAAGGAGGTGAACTCTATGGAGCTATCTTCTTCCGACAAGGAAAGAATACAACATCAGTACGACGCATTAGCAAAGAAAACTTTGGTCGGCGAAGCGAAAAGCCACCGCCGCACTCTTGCGAAACGCGCAGCACGCGAAGTTACTTTTTCGGATTTGAGCGAAAGCGAACTCGCGCAGCTTTTCACAACGGACGAATACGAAAGCGATTATTTCCGTTTTCAAGTGTCCGGCTTTGATGTACTCGTCAAAAATGAACTGCTTGCCGAAGCCCTTAACGCTTTGCCCGAAAGGAAACGCGACATTATCCTTTTGTCCTACTTCTTGGATATGAGCGACGCGGAAATTGGCGAACTGCTGAATGTTGTACGCACGACGGTTTTCCGGCACAGGAAATCCGCGCTTGCGAAAATCAAACAGTATTTGGAGGGAAAAGCAGATGATGAATACCGTTAGGAAGTCTGAAAATCTGTTGCCGTTCCCTGTCATTTCCGCAGCGGCAAACGGCGACACAACCGCCATGTGCGCGATCTTGAAGCACTACGAGGGTTACATAGCGAAACTTTGTACCCGCACGCTGAAAGACGACGCGGGCAATACCTATTCCTATGTGGACGAGGAAATGCGTAACAGGCTGCAAGTGCGCCTTATTACCCGCACCCTTGCTTTTCATGTAGGATAATCTTTTAGCCCATGCGGGGAGCGTGTCCCCTTTCCACGCTTCCCGTTATGGGCTATTTGTCGTTCCGCAAAAGCATATCCGCTGTTGATGTGCTTTTGCAGGCCGACAAAGCCTATTGTTCTTTGACAAAGAAAGCGGCCTTTGGTGCGCAGCATAACAGGCAAACGGGTACATTCCGTCTGTACCGAGCCAGTCGGCGGGTACGCCATGACAGCTTTTCCCCATAGGGGAAAAGCCGAGCGAGAACTACCGCGCCGTAAAACAGGTTTAGCAGCTTGTGGGCGACGACATACAAGGCGGCACAATGATACTCCCGCGTTGAACACCCTCAAAGTATTGCGCGGCGCACCCATAAGCATGGGCCGGGGTGAAACTCCCGTGAGGTTGCAGCTAACAACCGCCCGTTTTTGCCTTTTGACGAATATAGTTTATCCATACAGGAAAAGGAGGTTTTTCTAATGGATAAAAAACAGACAATTACAACCGAACGCAAAATAGGGAAAATCACCTATCTTGTTCAAGCGTTGCCGAGTGAAAAGGCAACCGATACAATCCATAAAAAGATTGAGAAACTCATTGTAAAGGATTTGCAGAAAAAGCCCGGAAATCCGGGATTTTTAGCGTCCGAGTAGTGCATTAGGCGGCGGGATATGGTATAATGATAGCAACACATTATACCTGTTTATTCGGCTGTCGGAAAGGAGGACTAATGTTACAGTCGAATAAAATCACCGCCCTTTACTGCCGTTTAAGTCAAGAGGATATGCAAGCCGGAGAAAGCGGAAGCATACAGCACCAAAAAATGATACTTCAACGCTATGCGGACGAACACCATTTTTTGAACACAAAGTTTTTTGTGGACGACGGATTTTCCGGCGTGAGTTTTGAGCGCGAGGGGCTGCAAGCGATGTTGCAGGAAGTGGAAGCCGGACGAGTGGCGACGGTCATTACCAAAGACCTTTCCCGTCTTGGCAGAAACTATCTGAAAACGGGCGAACTCATAGAGATTGTATTTCCCGAAAACGGAGTACGCTATATCGCGATCAACGACGGAGTTGACACAGCGCGGGAGGATAACGAGTTTACCCCCTTGCGGAACTGGTTTAACGAGTTTTACGCCCGCGACACAAGCAAGAAAATCCGCGCAGTTAAACAGGCACAGGCGCAAAAAGGCGAGCGCGTCAACGGGGAATATCCATACGGCTATATCCCAGACCCGAACAACCGCCACCACCTTATACCCGACCCGGAAACCGCGCCGATTGTCAAACAGGTTTTCGCTATGTTTGTTAGCGGCGTGCGTATGTGCGAAATCCAAAAATGGCTTGCGGAAAACAAAGTCTTGACGATTGGAGCGTTGCGCTATCAGCGTACAGGACAGGCGCGGTATCAGCGGGCAATGATCGCCCCCTATACTTGGCCGGACAAAACGCTCTATGACATATTAGCAAGGCAGGAATATTTAGGGCATACCATAACCGCGAAAACTCACAAGGTATCCTACAAGTCGAAAAAGACCCGGAAGAACGAAGAAGAACAACGCTATTTCTTCCCAAACACCCATGAGCCGCTTGTTGACGAGGAAACCTTTGAACTTGCGCAAAAGCGGATTGCTACCCGCCACCGCCCGACAAAAGCAGCGGAGATTGATATTTTTTCCGGCTTGCTGTTTTGCGCTGGTTGCAGACATAAGATGTATTACCAACAGGGCGTAAATATCGAGCCGCGCAAGTTTTCCTATTCTTGCGGCGCATGGCGCAACAGGGCAAGGACAGGCAGCGAGTGTACCTCTCATTATATCCGCAAAAACGTACTTCTTGATTTAGTGCTGGAAGATATGCGGCGGGTTTTGCGGTATGTTAAGGAACACGAACAGGACTTTATCTGTAAAGCTACCGAGTACGGCGACATGGAAGCGAGAAAGGCATTAGCGCAGCAGCAAAAGGAACTTTTCAAAGCACAGGCGCGTATGACCGAACTTGACACGCTTTTCCGCAAGCTGTATGAGGACAACGCATTAGGCAGACTGACAGATGAACGGTTTGTGTTTCTAACTTCCGGCTATGAGGACGAAAAGAAATCCCTTGCCGCAAGGATAGACGAGTTACAACAGCAGATCGCAACCGTTACCGAGCGAAAAAGGGATATATCAAGGTTTATTCAGATTGTCGGGAAATACAGCGACATACAGGAATTGACCTATGAAAACGTCCATGAGTTTATCGACCGTATTTTGATACATGAATTAGACCGGGAAACCAACACCCGGAAAATCGAAATCCATTATAGCTTTGTCGGACAGGTTGATACCGAGCAGGAGCCGACGCAAGTTGTCAACCATGACCGCCGCAACATGGTAGATGTAAAAAGTATCGCTATCTAACCCCAGCAAAAGTTGCTCCACTCCAACCATCATCGGTAAAATGAACAAGATTCGTAAAGCCATGTTTTATAGCATAATCTTCAAGCATTTGCTTTTGATGAACGATACTATTACTCTCGCCAGCATTATCGTCATCACGAGACAGTCTTTCATACAAAGCAGTAATGCCATTGCTTCTATCTTTTTTTCTTCTCATGCTGAACTCCTTTCTTCAATTCCTATCCACTCCTTACGCTCACAAAATATCACATCGCTGTATGGTTTTGGTGGCGATGTAAAATGTTCTGTCTTTTCTGCAGCTACAGCATAGAAAGTCTGTCCCTGGGTTACTT
>ENA-UACD01000294-UACD01000294.1-human-gut-metagenome-genome-assembly--contig:-NODE-294-length-18285-cov-6.392759_pt1 | contig 18285 bp, 13 predicted proteins | sample MGYA00243882_ERZ654231 | MGnify/ENA primary metagenome ERZ654231 (study PRJEB26926, sample SAMN06165158) | human gut metagenome | biome: ENVO:00009003; feature: ENVO:2100002; material: ENVO:00002003...
GCTCTTTACAATATCAGGATGTCATGGTAATTTAGATGCAGGACAAAACAGTGAAATCCTGAAATTACTATAAGAAAGAATCTCGTAGGACAGGTTCGACTGACTGAAATCAAAATAGTAAAATCAGGAGGAAGCAAAATGCAGAAAAATGTATGTTACCATACTGCGATCTATCTTCGTTTGTCGAGGGATGATGAAGATATTGATGGCAGCGCAAAACGAGAAAGCGACAGTATTTCATCCCAACGTGAGCTGGCACGTTCCTTTGTGAGAGAACAGCCGGATATGGAGTTATTCGATATTTATATTGATGACGGATATTCGGGAGCCAACTTTGACCGACCAGATTTTAAAAGAATGATGGCGGACATTGAAAATGGAAATGTAAATTGTGTCGTTGTAAAAGATTTATCCAGATTTGGACGAGATTATATTGAAGCCGGGCGGTTCATTCAAAAGACCTTCCCGGCTTTTTCTGTGCGTTTTATTGCGATCACAGATCATTATGATAGTCTGACTGCGGACCAGAGTACCACATCTCTTGTGATTCCGGTCAAAAACTTTGTGAATGATTCCTACTGTCAGGATATTTCAGAAAAAGTAAAATCACATCAGAAAATAAAACGGGAGAAAGGAAAATTTATCGGGGCATTTGCAGTCTATGGATATCAGAAAGACCATGAAGATAAAAATAAGCTGGTCATAGATGAATATGCAGCAAAGATTGTGAAAAATATTTTTACATGGAAACTGGACGGCATGAGCAACCTTGCCATTGCGAAACGCTTGAATGAGAATGGAATCTTCTCTCCATTGGAATATAAGAAATCCCACGGAGAGCATTATGCCACAGGATTTCATGCAGGAATCGTATCCAAATGGTCTGCGGTGGCGGTAAAGCGTATTTTAACGAATGAGCTTTACACCGGGACGATGGTACAGGGAAAACGGGAGAAAGTTAATTATAAGGTAGATAAGATTTTAGAAAAGCCAGAGTCTGAGTGGTTTAAGGTGGAAGGCACACATGAGGCAATCGTTTCCAAAGAGGATTACCAAAATGTGCAGCGGCTTTTAAAAGTCGATACCAGAGCCGGGAAGGGAAAAGAAAAAGCGCACATGTTTTCGGGACTTCTGTTTTGCGGAGATTGTAAAGAGCCTATGGTACGCCGGATAAACAGATATAAGGGGACGGAAAAAATATATTATATCTGTTCTACGAGAAATCGGAGTGAGGGGTGTAGCAGACACAGTATTTCAGAAGCAGATTTGAAAAAAGTGGTATTCCGGATCATACAGTCGCAGGTTGAACTTCTGATTGATGTAAATCGGCAGATGCAGTATATCCAGACAAAGGAAATGAACTTTGAGGATGTGGTCGGATTTGATAAAGAGATTACTCGATTAAGGAATGAACAGGAAAAATATCTGGAGCTGCGGGCAGGACTTTATGAAGATTTGAAAACGGGAATCATCACACAGACAGACTTTAAGAATTTTAGCGCAATCTATGAAAAGCAGTATGTAGAAACAGAGAAAGCGTTGACAAGACAGGAGGATATGTTAAAGAAACTGTTTTACAATGGAGTGCAGTCCGGTGTGAAGCTGGAACGCCTGAAAGAGACCATGCAGATTACCACATTAGATAGGGATACCCTATTAGCCTTTGTAGACAGGATAGAAGTGTACGAGGAGAAAAAAGTATCGGTACAGTTTTGCTGTCAGGAAGAAATGGAAAAAATGTTGGTATTGTCAGAATTTCTTTCTTCCCAATCGGAAGTCGTGAGGGAGGTGATCTAAATGGCAAGAACATCCAAACGTAAGGTTCGGTTAGAAAGTCAATCACTGCAAGAAAATGTATCAGTGAAAACATACATGGCAGGTATTTATGCAAGATTATCTGTGGATAATCATGACGGGAAAGAAATCTCCATTGAAACGCAGATTGAGATGGCGAAAGAATATTTAAAATCCCACACAGAGATTACGCTGTATGACTGCTATTCAGATTTGGGAGCTACCGGGACAAATTTTCAGCGGAGTGATTTTGAAAGGCTCATGCAAGATGTGAGAGATGGATTGATCAACTGTATTATTGTAAAAGATTTTTCCCGGTTTGGAAGAAATTATATTGAGACAGGAAATTTTGTAGAGAAGATTTTTCCGTTTTTAGGCGTTCGTTTTATTGCCATTACAGATCAGTATGACAGCATCAAACAGGCGGACTGCAACGAAGCGCTTTCCATGCATTTGAAAAATATTGCCAATGAACTGTATGCAAGGGACATTGCAGAAAAGGTTACAGCAAGTAAACAGGCAAAGATGAAACAGGGAGAATATCTGGGGAGCATTCCGCCGTATGGTTTTCAAATCGAAAAGATAGACGGGAAACGGACTTTAGTGCCGGAACCTGTGACCAGTGAGATTGTCAGGGAAATCTTTAACCGCTATGCTTCTGGGGAGACATTTGTATCTCTTGCAAAATGGCTGTATGGGCAAAAGATTCATCGTCCAAGCGATTATAAAAAATACAAAATGGTTTATCAGCAGGAGGGGCAGCAGTTAAGACAGTGGGAAAGAGAATCTATCCGGTTTCTATTAACCAACGATGCCTACATAGGGAATCTTGTGCAGTCCGGTAAGCACATGAAAGAACAGATTACAGCGGAACATACCCACGAACCTCTGGTTTCGGAAGAAGTATTTTATCGGGTATGGGAAAGAATAGAAGAAAATATTAAAATACAAAATCGCAGACCACTTAGAAAGGATACGATGGAAGATATTTTCCGTGGGGGTTTGTATTGTGGTGAGTGCGGGCATAAGTTAAGCCGTATGGTGACGGAGAGAAAGGCTTCTTATAAAGAAGTAAAAACATTTGTATTTTATAGCTGCCCGAATAGCAAACGGATTGATGAAGAAAAATGTGAAAACGAACAGATTACATTTCTTCAGATTCAGAAAGTGATCCTTCATCTGCTGAAAAAAGAATTTCTTTTAAGCAGTACACAGATGAAAAAACTGATGGAATTTAATAAAGAGGCGGGAGAAAAACGAAAAGAACAGATACAGAAAGCACAGGATGAACTGCAAAAATCGGTGGATGGTGCTGACAGGAAGGTCAGTTCCTATTATCTGGAGTATCGAAACGGGAGCATTTCACAGGTACAATTTCTGGAAACAAAGAAGAAGCTGGAAGAAAAAAAGGAACAGGATCGGCAAACATTACGTGATTTACATACAGAGTATTCTTCCATTGACAGAATGGTAGATAAGCAGAATCAATTTCTCCGTACTGTTTTGAAGTACAAAAGCTGTGCCGAACTAAATGCGGAATTGGTGCAAAACCTGATAGAGAAAATTTATGTGTATCGTGGAAAACGGGTAGAGATCATCTGGAAGTGGAATGATGAGTTTTCGAAGGTGATGGGAGGAACTGACGATGAAAAATAGACTGAAGATAGCAATGTATCTGCGATTGTCCAAGGAAGATGACTGGAATACACAGGAGAGTAACAGTATTTCTTATCAGCGTTTGTTGTTAAGAGGATATATTGAGCGAAATTTTGAGAATTATGAGATTTTAGAATTTGTGGATGATGGTTACAGCGGAACCAGTATGGACAGACCTGCAATGCAGGAATTATTAGCCTCTGCCCGGCAGAAAAAAGTAGATTGTATTATCGTAAAAGATTTTTCACGTTTTGCCAGAGACTATGTAGAAACAGGTTCCTATGTAGAACAGATTTTCCCATTTTTAGGAATCCGCTTTATCTCTGTGAATGACCATTATGATAGTGAAGCTGTCACTAAAAAAACGATTGGGATGAATCTGGCATTTAAAACGCTGGTCAATGATCTCTATTCCAAGGATTTGTCGGTAAAGGTAACTTCTTCCCTACATTCTAAAAAAGAACGGGGAATTTATTGCAGCGGGAACTGTCCCTTTGGATATCGCAAAAAAGCAGATGACAGAAATCAAGTGGAGATTGTAGAAGAGGAGGCAGCAGTTGTCCGGGAAATTTTTCGACTGACATTAGAAGGATATACTTCTGTGGACATTGCAAAGAAGTTTCATAAAGAAAAGGTAAAAACACCTGTGGAATATCTGATAGAGAGAGGAGCAACACACCGGAAGCCAGTTGGCAAGGAATTTTCATGGCAGCATACAACAATCTGTACAATACTGAAAAATCATTTTTATGCGGGACATGTGGTATATGGAAAATATAAGAAGGATAAGGTTGGAGGAAAAAATCACTTAAAACCAAGAAGTGAATGGAAGATTACTTATAATCATCATGAACCAATCGTCGAACGGGAAATATTTGATGCAGTACAACAGACGAGGGGAAGATCGAAACCTTATCAGCCCCAAAAAGCACATATTCTGATGGGAAAGGTTGTATGCGGAGAGTGCGGTAAGGCTTTGCGTTATCGGAAAGCAAAAAATCCTTATTTTTATTGTAATGAACGTTATACGACAGGTGATGAGAATTGTGTGAGCCAAGTCAATGTATTCTTTTTGGAACAGGTTCTTTTATCTGCCTTGCAAAAAGAAATCCGCAGACAGATGGAATTGGAAGAAGTGTGGAGTCAGTATCAGGAAGTACAAAAAGAGAAGTACCATGTGAAAAGGGATAAGTTGCAAAAATCTCAAAAAGCCTTAGATGCTGTGGGAAAAGAACAGATCACACTTTATGAGAGATATGGAAAGCGGGAAATCTCAAGGGAAGAATATATAGAGTTCAGAGAGGAATTGCAGAAAAAGGAAGATTTTATAAAAAGTGAAATCCAAGAGCAGGAGATGCGATTGGCAGAAGTGGAGACAGAACTTCATGCAGAACTGCCGGATACGCATATCATTTGGAAAGAATGTAAGATCAATGAACTAAACCAAGAGGTGGTAGATACTTTCATAAAGAAGATACATGTATGGGATGAACAGCATATGGAGATTATCTGGAACTTTAGTGATGGAAAAGAATAGCTATGGGAGAGCAGGGGAAATGATAGGGAATGGGACGATTGCTTTCGTGTCATCCCGCTGATCTTCCGAGCCCGCTTGATGGCAAGCCCTATATCGTGAAAATCAAATCGTCGTTCATCTCGTTCTGTCTTCATAACATCACCGAATGTAATTTTACATTTCATGTTATGGTATTTGAATGACTATGAAGTTCATTCTACCGACTATTTAATTTCATGTTTTGCGGCATTTTATTTCTTTGCTTGAGATTTACTTTTCCTTTATCTGGCGATATAATTAGTATATTGCCTTAAAATTCAAGAAGTTTATAATGAAAAAGGAGGTAAACCCGTGGATACGATTTTAGTCGTTGATGATGAACAGGAGATTGCTGATCTCCTTGAAGTATATTTGAAAAATGAAAGCTATGTGGTACGTAAATTTTATAATCCGTTGGACGCACTGGCTTGTATTGAAAAAGAACCTGTCAGCCTTGCAATACTGGATGTGATGATGCCGGAAATAGATGGTTTCTCTCTCTGCCAGAAGATACGCCAAAAACACTTATTCCCGATTATTATGCTGACTGCCAAAAGTGAGGATATAGATAAGATACAGGGACTTACATTGGGTGCCGATGATTATATTGTCAAGCCATTTAATCCATTGGAAGTTGTAGCCCGGGTAAAAACACAGCTTCGGCGCTATAAACAGTATAATACTAATCAAAGTGATCTTACTGCAGAACCCACGGAGTATGATGAAAAAGGGCTTTACATTTGTCCAGCCAGCCATAAATGCATCTTGAACGGTGTGGTGTTACCGCTTACTCCATTTGAATTTAATATTCTATGGTACTTGTGCAAAAATCATGGTCGTGTCGTGTCTGCGGAAGAACTTTTTGAAACAGTATGGGGCGAGAAGTTTTTTGAAAGCAATAACAATACTGTTATGGCACATATTGCCCGTATTAGGGAAAAGATGAGCGAACCAGCACGAAAGCCAAAATATATCAAAACAGTTTGGGGGGTGGGCTATACCATTGAGTAAGCAGAAAGAACGAGGAACTGAAAGCAGGTTTTTTCACAAGCGTCTTGCCATAAAAATGACAATCCAGTTTATTACTATCATTATTCTCTTTGAAGTTGCCTATATCCTGCTTAATTTGCTTTTTTTAATCATTATGGGAGCGACGAATCTTGATCAGACAGAAGTATTTCAGTCATTTAAGCCCTTCCTTATCCCTATTATGGTAATAGTATCGATTGTAGGTTTCAGTTACATTTCTTATCGTTTTATGTTGCGACCTCTGGAGCATTTGGATGAGGTTGCGGAGGCGGCGCAAAAACTGGCACATCCAACTGATGCCCCTATCATATTGTCAGGCAACTTAAAAAATATGGAGGACGATTTGAACCGGGTGAGAGAACAAACATTGCAAAGTCTGAAAAACGCACAGATAGCCGATCAGCGTAGAGATGATTTATTGGTATATCTTGCCCACGATCTGAAAACACCACTGACAAGCGTTCTCGGATATTTGAAACTGATTGAAGATGAACCAGAGATTACACCGGAGCTGGTATGCAAATATACTGGAATTGCCCGGAAGAAAGCTCAACGGTTAGAAGAACTAATCAATGAGTTTTTTGAGATTACCCGCTTTAGCACACAGAAACTGTCATTAGAGCTGGCACAAACTCATCTTAGCAGGATGCTCATGCAGATTACTTATGAATTTAATCCAATCCTTGCGGAAAAGGGATTGGGATGGGATTTGCAGATCGCAGAGAATATTGAAATAATGTGTGATGCGGATAAAATGGAACGAGCCATTGATAACTTGATACGAAACGCAGTCAATTACAGCTACCCCCATACAAAAATCTTCTTTTCGCTAACACAGATAGGTGACGGTGTTCGTATTTGTGTTCAAAACAAAGGACAAACTATACCGCCCGAAAAGTTGGAACGGATATTTGAACAGTTTTACCGACTGGATGCGGCTCGTTCTTCTGATACTGGAGGGGCAGGTTTAGGATTAGCGATTGCAAAGGAGATTATCGAACTGCATCATGGAACGATTGCAGCATATAGCGAAAATGAAAATATTCAGTTTATCATTCATCTTCCGTTTGACAGTCAGAAAATCGTAAGAAGTTAGTCAGAAAGAAATCATACGGCGCGCAGAATAAGCGGAAACACTTTTCTCCTTATCTTGATATACTTTATGTATCAAGACAAGGAGAATTTTTTTAGTGTTAGGAGGTATGCAAAATGAAAAAGCTAATGACATTTTGTTTTATCATCCTCTTTAGTGTCTTATCAGCGTTGTCCTGCTTCAATTTTTCCTTTGATGCGCTTGATCGGATAGAGAGAGATAAAATCACAATCGTCATTGAAAAGCCATCAAATATCAGTGCTACGGATTTTCTGGGAGAGATAGACCGTGTAACAAAAGAACTTAATACGGATATTATGTTGCGCCGTGTGGAGAATAGAAACGGGAAAGCTCATTATCAGTATTTCAAAACCAATCATACCGCAGATTTTTTGAAAATCAGCACCAGTAATGGAAATGTTCAATTAGAGAACGGCGAATGTATATCCACCATAAACCCTGCTGGATATAATGTTCATCGGCTAAACGTATCGGCGCTTATGCAGGATATTTCCTTTTATCCGTTAGGTGATGCGGAGCAATATGACCTTTCTGCGGCTACCTATTATGTGAGAATGGGGCAGCAATCATCTATAATTGATGCTATAACACAACTGGGTTATGTTGTTACAGTAAATCCGACATCCTACATTTCTGGGCAATTTTCTGTATTACTTTTCGGTTTTGTTCCTGCATTTATGTTGGTGGCAAGCATGGCATTTTATATTCTTTCAAATGGTAAGAAAAATGTTTTGAAAAAAATGGAGGGTTATACTATGCATGATGTCCTTGCGGATGAAGTCAAAGGTATATTCCCAATATTCGCCATCAGTTTTTTAATCATTGAAGTTGTAAGTTTAATTGTAGCGGTAGCTCTGTACCAAACTGCATTAATGCAATACATTCTGTTTTCTCTGCCAAACATTGCTGTATTACTCATGGTAGTGTTGTGTGGATTTGGACTTTCTGCGCTACTGGTTTGTAGACAGAACAGCGCAGAACACATAAAGGGGCGTGTTCCAAGGAGAGGGATTTACTTTACAACTATTCTTGCGAAAGGTGTATTTGTTGGGTTTATTATTTTTTTCTTATCCATCGCTATTAGGAATGTCACAATTTCTTATCACACAATGCAGACATCTCAATTTTTTGCGGATAAAGTGTCCGGGTATGTAACTGTCCCTGTTAATACAAGTAACGCTTCGATGCAAAATCTGGACGAGAACTACAAAGCGTTTTATTCCGCTACGGTAAACCGCTATAACGGTATTTTGGTGGATGCCAGTAATTATGAATATAACTTGATTAACGGACGGACACCTGCGGAAGAATTTGGACAGACCTCTATTACGGTCAATCGCAATTATTTAGACTTCAACCCAATCTATGGAACAGACGGAAAGAAAATCTCTGATACTCAACTTTCGGCTACTAATTTTAATGTGCTTTTTCCCGTATCAAAAGAAGGGGAAAAAGAAAGGTGGCGTGAATTTGTTCAGACAGCTTACGGGATGAAAGCGAATTTTATCCCCTATGACGGGAGCAACAATAAAATCTATTCCTACAATGCCAACACGGGAACTGGCGACCATGGGGCGTTGGATGAACCTGTAATCTTGGTAATTGAGGAAGAACAGCTTGAGGGGATATTTGTTATAAGCTATTGTTCCAAAGGAGCCTACTTTTTGAATATACCAACAGAAAACGCTTATGCAGAGCTACTTCCAACTTTGCAGGAAACAGGGATCGCTTCTGTTACGCTGGAAACACCTCCCGTTGCTTCCAGTTTTTTAGAAACAATCAACCATCAACGACAAATGCTGCTACTGTATGGTACACAATCGGCTGTTCTGCTAATTGGATTGTTTTGCTTGATTATATTCAGTGCGAAACTGTATTGTGAAAACTATAAAAATAAGATTGCCTGTTGTTTGATAGAAGGGTATTCTATGTTCCACTGCATTCGAAGGCATTTGATTGTAACGGTTATCTATTATGCAGTTGTTATGGTAGGTTTGCGATTTGTGAGTATGACAATGCAAGTATCATTAAACTATTTACTTCTGCTGGCAGCATTTATCGGAGAACTGGCAATCACTTTGAGCGTTAGCCAAGGATATACCAAAAACAATCTTTATCAAATAGTGAAAGGAGCTGAATGATATGGCAGACATTATTTTATCAAATATTTGCAAAAGGTTCGGAGAAAAGACTTTGTTTGAAAATTTCTCTTTGAAAATAGAGCGAGGAGAATTTCTTTCCATTATGGGAGAAAGCGGTGCTGGAAAAACAACTTTGCTGAATATGATGGGCTTGCTTGATCGTCCAGATAGCGGAACTGTCGTCCTATGTGGACAGAAGAACCCGGACTTTTCTTCCCGTACAGCAGTTAATCTGCGCCGCCGCCATATTTCTTATTTGTTTCAAAACTACGGTTTAATTGATACAGAAACCGTAGAAAACAATATGCGGATAGCAACTCATTTCAAATCTATTAGCAAGAAGAAAGAGCGTCGTCTGATTGCTGACGCATTGGAGCAAGTTGGTTTGCAGGGATATGAGAAACGAAAAGTTTATACATTAAGCGGTGGTGAACAACAGCGTGTGGCGCTAGCAAAAGTGATTGCTAAGTCACCACAAATTATTTTTGCGGATGAACCAACTGGAAGTCTTGATGAATGCAATAGAGATTATGTGATGGAGATTTTGCAAGAACTTAACTATCAAGGGAAAACGATTGTTGTTGTCACTCACGATCCTCATGTAAATGAGTGTGCCCAGCGTCACGTTATGTTAAAGACAATTTGAAAATAGTGAAGAAGTAGGGTGCCCGTAAGATACAATTTAAGCAAAAAAAGCCTCATGACCATGAGGAGGAATAAAAGTAAAAAGTTTCCTGTAATAAAGTAAAAGGCTTAGAAGAGAAAATGTCTCTTCTAGGCTTTTTTAATATGAAAAAGTAGTTTGGGCATTTGTTTCTAAAATTATAATAAGTATAGTAAAATTTGCACCAGAGGGAAGGAACTATAGAGTAAAGTGTTAAAGGTTAAAGTATTATTCTTATAAAAATGATTGACTCGCTTATCTTACGGGTGTAATATTTAGGAAACAAGAAAAATTACATATGTAAGATTTATGGAGGAAAAATATGAAGAAGCTGAAAATAGGAAATATAAGAAAGAATATTTGCTTTACAATCACGATTATATTAGCAACTACGGTGGCAGGATGCCATCATACAGAAGAAAAACAAGATGAGACTGTAAACAAACAGAAAGTACAAATGATTGATGAGCAATTAATCACTTTAACACAGGAAGAAGAAAAAGAAATTGATGACATAATGAGCATTTGTCTTGAATCTTATAACAAATCAGATGATCTGGATGAATTGGAAGCAAATCGTGAACTTATAAATACTCTGGGTGGGAATGGATATATAGCTATCGATAGTGAAAATCAAATTAATATGACAGAACATGAGAAGATGATACAGTTTTGTGAAGACGTGAAAATAAAAGAAAACGGACGAATCACAATTGCAGAAGTTGTACGAAAAGGGAATTATATCATTCGTGCTATGGATACTAATGATGGAGAGATAAGTATTCTTAGAAGATATTATGTCTATGAAAATGGTACGATTAACTTATCATCGGAGGACATGTATCGAGCAGAATCCTGGAACTATACGGGAGACGGATATCTTATGTTTTCTGGTTGGCTGGCTTTTGAAGGACATTACGAAGTGACGAGAGATAAGATTATGGAACACACTGCCTATCGAGTGCAGCCATTAGATGAAACATACAGAGAACTCAATCGCAAATATATACTTCCGATAGGCTATGAATGTAATAATATGTTCCTTACAAATTGGAATGAAGAAGATTTTGGAGAATTGGATTTCTATGATGTGTTTGATATCTTTCGTCGGGAAGACCATATGTACGATGTTGATTTATCTTCAGGAAACGGGTTGGGAACATGTGGGGTATATTTGATTTCTAAGGATACCTTTGAAGAGATTATCATGAGTAAATTCAATATTACAAGCGAAGCTTTGCAATCAAAAACAGTTTATTATCCAGAAAAACAAGTTTATGAATATAAACCAAGAGGACTTGAAGAAGTAGAATATCCGGAATATCCGTATCCAGAAGTTGTAGGATATAAAGAGAATTCAGACGGTACGTTGACTTTAAAGGTACAAGCTGTTTTTCCATACAGAGATTTATCTAAAGCATATGTACATGAAGTGACTGTAAGAAATACAGAAAATGGTACCGTGCAATATGTGGGAAACCATATCATTGAACCGATCAGTGATCAGGATATTGCATGGCATACACCACGATTGACAAGGACTGAGTGGGAAGAACTATATGGAGGCAATTAATGGAAGATATTAAATGGTTATTTAGGAAATACGGAATTGTAATTTTAATTATGATATTCGTAATAAGTGCTGGTATCATTATAATCGAACAGAGAAAAAAACAAGAATTTCAAGCAGAAGAAGTATGGGAACCGCCTATTGAGATAGAGAACATAAAAGAAAGTGATGGAGAAAATAATGTTGTAGATTCATCTACTAAAGAATCACCTTATTGGTTAGTTCCACAAGCAGAAAAATGTCTTATTTCTGATGAAGAAAAGGGAGAGTTACAGAACAATGTATTGTCAGCAGTTTCTTTAGTAAGCAATATTTATAAAGAAACGATCATTCCGGAAGAACAAAAGAATGTTATTGGAGGGATACAATTTCCCGATGAGCAAAGAAAAAAAGTGGTAGAACAATTAGGAAACGCAGGGTTTGTGACCACATTTGAAAATGCGAATATGCAAAATTATCAGGAATTGGAAAGATTTTATACAGATTATCAAAATGGTCAAGATTCAAGGCTCACGATATATGATGTGTACAGAGATGGAATGATTGGGGCAGTTACTTTTATTTACCGGGAAGAAAGATTGCAGACTTATTATATAGGGATACAATGGAAGGAAGGCGGTAATCCTGAGATAGAGGGTACTTCGGTTAGTGATGTGGCAGAAATGAAATTAACAGAGAAGGGTTATTTTATTTATGCGTATAAGAATGTGATTGCACATGCAAGTTTAAGGCAGTATTGGAGAGTCAAACCATTATCAGAGGAATGTAGGGAGTTGACAAGAAAGTATCTATCTGGGTTAAGTTATGTGAATTATAATCTTCTTGTTACGAATTGGGACAGCAGTAATGCAGAAGATATTCTGATGCCTTGTATGTATGAGGATATTTATCGGATTGCTACCGGTGAAAACTTGAAAGTGGGAAATGGGCAGATTCCGGCGGAAGAATATGAAAAAATCATGACGACTTATTTTCCGGTATCTGTGGAACAGTTGAGAGAACATTGTGGGTATGATGCGAGCAGTAATACTTATACATATGAAATGATCTATGCCAGTCCATATCCGCCTTTTGGAGAAGTCGTTGATTATAGATATAATGAGGATGGGACAATTACATTGATTGTTGATGGTGTGTGGGCAGATTATAATTCAGATTTTGCTTTTCAAAATGTAATTGTTGTTCAGCCTTTCGAGGATGGCAGTTTTCGCTATCTTTCTAATTTCGTTGAAGAAAAGGAACTGGAGTTGCCACCAATTGCAAAAATGGAAGGATGATGAGATGAAATTCGGAAAAGGATATGAATTTCTAATGATGGTATTGATAGCCGGGTGTTTGTTATGTGGCTGTGAGAAAAGAAAATCAGAATCAGAAAATAGGATTGCAGGGAATACCAAAGAAATAAAAGATATAAACCAAGAGGCAAGAGAACAATGGGAGAAAGGGTATGATCTGACCTTAGAAGCAACGGAACAGGAGGAGGTAGCTACAGAATGTAAAGAGATGATGAAAAAGATACAGGATATCTATCAGTCAGCAGATAAGGGAACGGCATCGAATGCTGTTCTACAGGATGAGACGATGCTTGAAATGCAAAAGACTATGATGGAGACAGGCAGTCCAGTTTCGGTAACCGTACCCTATTCTGATATGGAGAACTATGAAAAGGCAGATCGATTTCTTATCGATTGTGAAAAAGGAAAAAGTGGTTCGGTGATTATCTATGATGTACATCAAGATGGTGGAATCGGTAGGATGAAATTTAATTATGATGGTACAGATATGTATGTAGTCAGTACAAGTGGAGTTTGGATGGAAGGTGATAAGCCAGGAATTGCATATATGAGTTATACCCGAATCAAAGAATGGAAATATACAGATAATGGATGGTTTTGTTATGAATTATGTGTACCGGAACCGCCAGAAGTTACAGAAATCATGGATGGAAGTCAGATGATCAGGGTAAAACCAAGAACAGAAGAACAGAGAGAGATGTCAAAATTATGTGTTCAGAGTATCGGGTATCAGGGAAATAATCTGTTATGTTCTAATTGGAATTTGGACAATTTAGACGTGTTAGATTATAATGGATTGTATGAATACTTGTATAGAATGAAATTCGGGGAGAGATTTCCGACAGAAAAATATCTGAAGGGGATTCCAAAAGAGGAGTTTGAAAGTTTGATCATGGAGTATCTTCCCGTATCTGTAGAAAACTTGCAGCAGTATGCAGAATTTGACGAAAAAACGAAACGATATGCATGGGCATCCTTAGGATGCGGCAATTATGCCCCGAACTTTTTTGGGACTTCTGTGCCGGAGGTGGTGGAAGTAAGAGAAAATCCAGATGGTACGGTTACATTAACGGTGAATGCAGTATGTGACATGGTTATCTGTGATGATGCTCTTATTACGCATGATTTAACAGTGAAATTCAAAGAAGATGGGAGTTTTCAATATTTAGGGAATGAAATCAGGAAAGAGGATAGAAACAATGTCCCAAAATATCAGTATCGTGTGAAGGGAGAAATCAAGAATGGTAGTTGAAGAATTTCAGGATCAGAAAATTATATATCGCTTAAATATAGACGAAGAAGCAAACAATATTTTAATGCATCTTAGTTCATTAAAAACTATAAAGACTAATAGAGTAATCAAAGGTACAAATTTGGTGAGTGCTTTTTATATCTTTTCTTTAGCATTTTGTTCATACTTGTTTCATATATCATTTGCATGGATATTTTTATTGTTAAGTATTGGATTTGCTGCATTAGGTTTAAGTGTAGAAAAATTACAAAAAGTATTTATGAGAGCAATCATAAATAAAGAAAAACAGAAAATGAATAGTAAGCGAAAATATGTGTTTTCAAAAGAAGGTGTGGATATAGTCACAGAGACTGGAGCTACACATAATGATTGGAATTCATTTGTCAGTAAGGGAGAGATTGAAAATCATATTTATTTGGTTCGTAAAGACAATAAAGTTATATTGATCAATAAAACGGTTCTATCTGAAAACGAACTAATAATGCTCAGAAGTTTTATTCAAGATATAGAGACAGAACCGTTAGAAACGGAAAATAAAATGTCTTTTAAAATAAAGGCTCTAGTGGCAGCTACAATGATTATCATTATCGTTTCAGTGGTATATACTGGAATTAAAATCGGATATCCTTTATCAAATGGAGAAATTTTTCGTTTATGGTTTATAAGAACAGTTCCTATCATACTGCTTTTAATTCTGCTATGTTTAAATGTTATATGGACGTGTGTTTTGTCTAGGATAATAAAAAAGAACAAAAAGAAATCTTTATTGAAAAGAATTCTTTTATGGGTAGTCGGAATAATTGTAGTGCTAGCAATGGCATTGGGGATATTTGTGACCATGTTAAATGACGATTCAGAACATTATAATAGTAATGGAACTGTGATAGTAAAAACTCCTGTGTGGTTAGATAAACCATCGTATAGATTGTATAAGAAAGAAAATATTCTGGTTCTTCAGTTTTTGAGAAATGCAGACGGAATAGAAGATATAGATGCTTCAATTACACAACAGGAATATATAGATAAATATATAGCTGAAAATTATGGGGGTTGGGAGAAGAAATCAGAACATCAAGATGACGATAAAAATGAATCAGGTCAAAATGATATGACAACCGAAAGTCAACAGGATTTAGAAAAAATCAAGAAAATAGACGAAGGTTATCTGAAATTATATCAAACCTATATAAAGGAAACTGATGCAGAATATAGAAAAGATTATAATGCAAAAGGTTATAGCTATATCGTTACTTACGAGGATGAAACGCAGATTAGATATCTAATGTATGATCGTGATAATCCAGAAGGAACAAAAGCACAATATGTGTATTATAAAAATATAAAAAGTACAGATGGATCATGGAGTATGATGGATGCTGAAATTTTAGGTATGTACCAGTATGATTACGAATCAAAAGAGGTAGAGGACTTACAACAGACTTCCTGGTAAATTTAAAAGCGATCCCTTGATTTCGGATGAATAGAGAAGGAGAACCTTAGCACTTTTTTGGGGGCTAAGGTTCTCTGTTTTGATTATTTCCATATGTTCAGATCAGACAAGATAGATAAAGTGATATCTGATGCTTTGCTACCAGTCGCATGTTGTTCGCTTTGGATATTGGTAGCGAAAAAGTAGGTATTATCTCCATTTTCTATAAAGCCGATAAACCATCCGTTGATATCCTGCCCGTTCACTCGCCCGGTTCCGGTTTTTCCATAGAAGTCCCCAAAAGAAGAGGATGAGATGTGAATGGTGTCTTTTATCGCTTTTACATTTTCCGATGTAAATCCTAAGTTCTGATTCTGCAATCGGGTTAAAAGTTCTACTTGTTCTATCGGAGAAATTTTCAAGGAGGATTCCATCCAGTAGGAAGAATAATTACCGCTTAAATCTTCGTTTCCGTATCCGATTTTGTGAAGATATTCTTGAACGGAAGTCTTTCCAAGTTGTTCATCAATGTACCCAAAATACCAGTTGACGGAGGCACTCATGGCTGACGATAATATCTGGTCTTTGTTCCATGTTTCAAAGGGATAAGTGGTTCCATTCCATTTGATGAAAGAATTTTCAGGAGTGATGATGTCCTTTTCCAATCCGAACAAAGCGTTGTATATCTTGTAGGTAGAGTTTGGTGCAACACGTAAAGTGGCACGCTTCATATCATGTATTTTCCAAGTATCTTTTTTCAAATCATATAATACAAAACTGCCTTCATATTCTCCAAAATAATTTTTAAAGTCTATTTCCGAACAATTCTTTGAGAAAGTGTTCCAATGATAGTGATTTTCATCTGCAGCATAAGTAGAAACAAATGGTGTAAGTCCGAGAATCAGAATGGATATCAGAAGAAAAGCAGCAATACTTTTTAACTTTTTCTGGAAGTTCGGTCTTTCATAAGATGCAATGTTCAGAATTCTTCGTTTCATCTGTTTCATATTTCCGCTGATTCCTGAAGCAAAAGGAAAGGGAGTCAGAGAAATCTTTTCGGCAAAGTTAATCAGTGTATTTCCATAAGTTATATAATCTTCGGATTCCAACAGTTTTAAAACAGAAGTATCACAGGCAATTTCCCGGTCACTACGCATTTCTTTCAGCGCATACCAGACAAGAGGATTGAACCAGTAAATGATTCCGGCAAGGTTCATCAAATAATTTACAATTCCGTCTTTATGTTTATAGTGTTGCAGTTCATGTAACAGCATATATCGGATATCTGTCTCATTATCATCTGCTATAAGATGAATGGGAAGATAGATGCACGGGTTCAAAAATCCAACAATAACAGGCGATTTGAGATAAGCAGTACTGTATATAGGAACATTTTTGGTAATACCTGTGTCATTTAAGCACCGTTGATATAGTCGTTTAACCTTTTGACTTTGAAATGGCAACGCAGATTTCTTTAAAATGTGCAGACGTAGGGTAGACCGGATTACTAGTATCAGCATGGCAATGATACCTGATATCCAAAGTGCAAGTAACAGATAGCTTATGATAGAAGGCGTTTCTCTGTTTACGGAAAGGGTAAAATTTTCCATCCAGTTTTGGGTGTCGGCAATATTAGTATGGAATGTTTGACCTGCTGTAGCTTCTGTTTTGGCAGTAGAAACAAGGTTTAGGCTTTTAAACCATACAAACATTTCAGATAATTTGAAAAAGCGGAATGGTAAAAAGGGAACCGCCAAAAGTCCAAGTAGCAGAAACCATAAATTGTACTGCATTCGGCTGGATAAACTGTTTTTCAAAATATGTTTCATAAACAAAAAAATACCAATGATACCGCAGAGCAGTAAGTTGCAGATTAAAAATCGGATCATAAAATCAGCCATATTATTTCCCCCTTTTTCTATTTCCGTGAAAGAAGAGTACGAAGAGTATCCAGTTCTGATTCCGATAATTTGTCATTTTCTATATAGGCAGATACCATAGCGGTAATATCCCCATCATAATAGCGGTTCAGAAAGGAATTACTTTCTTGTCGGATGTACTCGCTTTCTTTTACTGCCGGAGTATAAACAAACATACGACTCTGCTTTTCGTATGTGAGGGCGCCTTTTGTTACAAGACGTTTGATCAGAGTTTGGATTGTTTTGGGACTCCAGGTAGTAGTCTGCAATAGTTTTTCTGTTATTTCATTTGTGCTGATGGGTGCGTATTTCCATACGATTTTCATGACCTCAAACTCAGCTTCGGAAATTTGTGGAAGTGTATTCATAATGGTTCTCCTTTAAAATCTTACGAATGTAATATAAGTATTATAAATGTGAATAAGGGGATTGTCAATTTCCGAAATGTCTAAGGAAAATAAAAAATATGATAAAAGATATTTGGGAGAGAATATTTTGAGTTAAAGCCCAATATAAGGAATCAATTTTCATAATGTCGATTATTTTGTAGTAACGGATCAAAATGGCACTGTTTTGTTTGAGGGCAGCAAGGTGATTCAGTGCAACAATTAAACGACAAATTGGTTAAGTGTGATGTCATACTCAATTTTTTTATCTTGAACACATAAAAAGATTGAAAGAGGTGCTTGTTTCCAGTATAATGTTTTTTGTATAGAAGCAAGGAGTGAGATTTTTTGAAAGAAAGGGTTGACAGTCATGTTCACACATTGCTACGCTTGCGACAGACAGACAGACAGACAGACAGACAGACAGACAGCTGTCTCTTATACACATCTCCGAGCCCACGAGACCGGAGCCTATCTCGTA